>ENA-OQDM01000616-OQDM01000616.1-human-gut-metagenome-genome-assembly--contig:-NODE-616-length-19562-cov-3.419501_pt1 | contig 19562 bp, 17 predicted proteins | sample MGYA00242772_ERZ504605 | MGnify/ENA primary metagenome ERZ504605 (study PRJEB26092, sample SAMD00036348) | human gut metagenome | host: Homo sapiens | study: EMG produced TPA metagenomics assembly of... | reverse complement strand
AAAAGCCCATGAAAATGGATATTATGATGAAATGGTATTGCTGATCCGTAATTTATTTGAGAATGCATTAAAAACCAACAGCAGTCTGAAATTCGCAGTGCTGACAGGATGCCTGCGGATTGCAAAAGAAAGCATTTTTACAGGTCTTAACAACTTTAAGGTTTATTCCATTACAGATAAGAGTTTTGATGAAACATTTGGATTTACAGATGCGGAAGTAAAGGAACTCCTCCGGTATTATGGACAGGAAAAATATTATGAGACAGTGAAAGAGTGGTATGACGGCTACCGGTTTGGAAATGTGGATGTTTATTGTCCATGGGATGTGATCAATTTCTGCAGCGATCATCTGGCAGATCCCGGGCTGGAACCGAAGAATTACTGGGCGAATACAAGTGGAAACAGTGTGATCAGCCATTTCATTGACAGTGTGGGAAAACCACAGAAGCTGACCAGAATGGAACTGGAACAGCTGGTAAATGGAGGGATGTCCAGAAAGAAATTAATTCTGAGCTTACCTATAAGGAATTATATTCTTCCATAGACAATCTGTGGAGTACACTTTTTATGACAGGATATCTGACACAGAGAGGGGAACCCAGTGGCAACAGGTATAATCTGGTCATTCCCAATAGAGAAATCCGAAATATTATCACCAACCATATTCTGAAAATGTTCAAAGAAAATGTAAAGGACGATGGAAAAACAGTCAGTGATTTGTGTGATGCACTGCTGAACCAAAATCCGGAAAAAGTAGAGTTGATTTTTACAGAATATATGAAGAAAACGATCAGCATAAGAGATACCTTTGCGCAGAAACCAACGAAAGAAAATTTCTATCATGGCATTCTGCTTGGTCTGCTGGGCTATAAAGCAACCTGGCTTACAAAGTCAAATGCCGAGTCCGGAACCGGCTACAGTGATATTTTGGTTGAGGTGCCGGACAACCGGACAGGAATCGTAATCGAACTCAAATATGCAGAAAATGGAGATATGGATGCGGCATGTGCCAAAGCACTGGAGCAGATAGAGGAAAAAGACTATGTGGATAGGCTGAGACAGGACGGAATGAGGAACTTTATTAAGTATGGAATTGCGTGCTTTAAGAAGGATTGTAAGGTTGTGGTTGGAGAATAGGACAGGGAAATTCAGGAAATGTTTAGTAGTTAATGGATGGTTGTAAAATGCACGGAAATATTAGAACCTTTGCTTCTGCAAAAGAATGTTTGAAAGTGGTTAAGGAGAATCTGAAAACATATGGAATTATTTTTTAGATATAGAAATGCCTTACATTTCAGGGTTGGGAGTCGAATCCTTTTTTAGAAAGCTGAAATACATGATTGGACTGAGCAATTTTCATTCCTATAAACCACAGTATATCGAACAGGAGATATGGGCAAAACTGATCACTTATAACATCATGGAAACTGTGATAAACTATATAGTGTTGGAAACAAACGATACAAAACATGCGTATAAAGTCAATTTTACAATAGCTGCACATATCTGCATCTGCAGAGTCTTTTTCTGTCTGAACATGGAGAAGGACAAATATGACGTGATGTCTTTATTGCCAAAGAAATTAATCCCTGTCTGGAATGATCTTCAGTACTCAAGACTTCAAGCAACCCATTTCTGGAAAACCACGATATTTCATATGTAAGGCTGCATAAACATCATTATCATTATAACTTTTTAAGAGGCAGATTCGCAATCAGCCTTTTGTTGTACCATAAACAGCAAGAAATTTTCCTGCTTTCAACTGGTTTGTGGATACAGGAACATGACTAATGCTATATTTCTATGAATATTCCCAACTCGTATCACTAACTAAGTGACATTGGTTCTGAACAGTTACTTTCTTTTTTCCAAGTATTCATAAATACATTGGATGCATGGATAAACAGTTAACCCTTCAATAAGCTGTGGATAGTTTATACTACTTATAGCTTATTTTGTGGAAAAGAAAGGGGGAGGTTTCTACACAGCATGATTCCTTTCCCCTCGCTGTTTGCATATTCCCAGACAATCATCTATGGCATCATGGGAAACGTTTATTAAATCTGTTGCGTTGTCTCCTATCAAGGAAACTCTTGAAAAAATCGTCTTTACGAATGGTTTTTCAGTCAAATGTCTGGGTGATTTTTCTGTAATCATTTGGAGCCATTCCCACATAGGATGAAAAAACCCGGTTGAAATACCGCTGATTTGGATATCCGACTAAATCTGAAATATCTGTTATTTTTTTGTCGGTTTCTTTCAGAAGGCGCTTGGATGCTTCCACTCTTTTTTCTGTTAAAATCATAGTAAAGTTTTTTCCTGTGTGTTGACGAATCAGACGGCTGACATAGGAAGGATTTCGCTGTACATATTCAGATACACTGGTCAGACTGATGGATTGATTGTAATTGGATTTTATATATTTCAATACCTGCTCAACAATAGTGTTTCCGTTTGTCTTATATTGGGTATTCACCAGTTTGCATATAGATGTGACAATCGGGAAAAATCTAGTTACAGAAAAATCCTTTTCCGTGCAGTTCTTTAGAGTATTTAATTTATCATAGATTTCATCTTTTAAATCATCGTTTTGCGATATTTCACGCAAAGTAAAGGAGATGGAGGAAAGCAGGAAAAAAAAGATTTCCTCACTTATAATTTTATTCCCAGATAAATCAGATGTAAAACTATCCAGACATTTTATGGCTTCTTTGGTGTTACCGGCTAAAATTTGTGTTGAAAGAAACTGCGTCTTTTCGTGAACATTAAACAGGTCATATGATTGTGTGCTTAAATCGTCATAGAAAATAATTAAATCATCGGAATGGTTCTCATAATGGGACTGGCATATGGTTATCTGACGCCTCAGAGTATTTAACTGGTTAAAATTATTGGAAAGGCTGCTTATGCTGATCTGGAATATAACATCATTTCCATCCAGTTCATTTAATAGAAGTTCCATATCTTTCATCATGGCATAATTTGAGATGCCATTATTATCTGAAGGATAAATCCAGTATAGAATATCTCCAATATTATATAACAGAGCCTCGGAATCTCTTTTTTTTATTGCCAGTTCTGCCAGATGTGAGTAATAATATTTTTCTTCTATTTGATTGGAAACAGCGTCTGTATGAAGATGACATTTTAAAACAACAAGTCTGAAATTGGTGATGTTTATGTGCAACAGATCTTTTTGCACAAGCAGTTGCTCCTCAGACAGTGGAGAGGGCCAGAAAAGCAACTCTTGCAAAAACTGATTCCTGATGTAAGATACATTTTCATTGAAATAATTTTGTAATACCTTATAATTATTTTCTCGCCGTTTTATGGATTCAAGTTTTGCAGTAGCATGACGTATGCATGATAATGTAGATTCCGGATCTATAGGTTTTAAAATATAATCAAATACATTATAACGGATTGCGGCCTGGGCATATTCAAATTCAGAATATCCTGTAACCAAAATTACGAGTATTTCCGGATAAGATTCCTGTATATATTGTGTCAGCTCAAGACCGTCTTTTACTGGCATCCGTATGTCGGATAGTACGATACTGGGATGTTGGCTTTCAATAATTTCTATTGCTCCCGGAACATCTGGTGCACATAAAATATCAGAAAAAGAAATAGAACTTTCTGATATAAGCCGGGCAAGTTTTCTGCGTTGAATTTCTTCGTCATCTACAATTAAGATTTTCATAGATCGCTCCTTTTTGGTATTTGTATAAGAATATGTGTTCCACCTTTGTTATTTTTTTGTATCGTAATTCCATAATTATTTCCGTATGTAAGACGGAGTCTTTTTTGTATATTCACTAGACCGACACCGCTGCATCCGGAAAGGTTTTTCTCAGAATCATCCGATGGATTCCAATGATTGATGTTATCCATAATTTCATCTGGAATTCCACCGCTGTTATCTTTTATGTGTAGAATAATAGATTTTTCATCAGAGTCTGCGGTAACGGCAATGATGACTTCGTTTAGGGAATTATGAAAACCGTGTATAATTGCGTTTTCGATCAAAGGCTGCAGTGTCAATTTCGGAATGGTATATGCATGCAGTTCTTCTGGTACATCAATCAGAACAAGCAGTTTATTCTGATAGCGGATTTTCTCAATGAATAAATAATTTCTCACGTATTCTAATTCCTTTTTCAGGGGAACAATATTTCTTTCTTTTATGGCAAACCTTAATAATTTGCTCAAAGAAATAATAGCTTCCTGTGCTTCCGTTTTTTTCTGCAAAGAAATAAGACCATTAATACAGTCAAGAGTATTGTATAAAAAATGAGGATTGATCTGTGCATATAAAGAGGCCAATTCGGCATCCTTTGTAGCAATCTCCTGAGCATGCAGGGAGGAAGTAAGTTGGGATACTCTGACAAGCATAGAGTTATACACGTCCTCAAGTTCTTCAAATTCACCCTTTACATTCATATGTATAAAAGATGCTTTTCCAAAAGAATCCGTAGAATTTAATTTCTTAATAAACTGATTAAAGCGGTTTGCAATTACTCCGTAAGCCAGGGTGATGGAACCTGTAATTAATAGCAGAGATATAGTGGTAAGGATAAGCAAGTGCCGTAGCAGTCGATAGGAGCCGGCATATAATTTTGAATCATTTACAATTCCCATAAGTATAAAGTTGCCATATTTTAATTTTGGAGAACTTATATGGTAATTGTAATGATATAAGGTCAGTTTATTTTTTTTTAATAGTTCACGGCAGTCAGAATCAGATAAAAGGGAAAAATTAGAGATAATTTCACCCTTTAAATTGGCAAAACAGTAAGAGGTCGAAGCTGATGGAGCGTAATATCCTATAGCATCCGAAAAGACCCGTTTACTTAGGCGTACCGAAAATAAACCTAGAAATTGATTCGGTTGAGATATCTGACTGTTGTATATGGCGCGAAAAAAATATAAGCTTTTACTTTGGGAATCCCAGTATAGATCTCCCTGTCCGTGGAGTGAAATAATATCATTTTTTAATAGACTAAGTAATGCGCTTGTGTGCTTCCGTTCCGTTTCATAAACAGCGGTTGTTGAAAAAAGATCCTCGTTTGCGTTCTGAATGGAGATGGTAATCATGGGATTAGAGGTTGTCCAACTGTTTATAATATAAGAATCTGAAGGCTGGTTCATGAAGTTATTTAAAATTTCTGCTAACTGCAATTGATCATTTGTCGATGGGGACACAAGGTTCTTTCGAAGAAATTGCTGTGTGGCATCAGAATAAATGATGGAATCAGTTGCATAATAAAGGGAATCAAAATACCTGTTAAAATTGTCAGTTTTATTCATAATAGCGTTTTGCGTTTCCGAGGTAAGTGTGTTTTTTATCTGGTGAAAGTAAACATTCCGGACGGAAAATGCAATAAGGATATATCCAATTATGGATAATGGAAGTACGGCTGTAAAATATAATTGTTTAATGCTGAGCATTTTTATAAAATTGCTGACTTTCTTTTTTATAACTTTCATTGCAGACCTCCTCTGTAGTCTATATATTTGTTAAGGCTATTATGTATTTTCCCTAATGAAAAGTCCAGATGATGTCAAAATCTGTGAATCAAATGTAAAATATTGTGCAGTACATTTCGTACATGGTGTATGTTATCATAATTACATCAAAAATTAAATGACATGGGAGGTAAAAAAGATGAGAAAAACAAAAAAAATTCTGGCGGGAATACTCGCAGCTGTGCTGGTAACTGGACTAGCAGGATGTGGGGCATCATCACCAGAAAAAACAGGAAGTTCGGACAGGACAAAAGTTTCGATGGTTATTTTTGGTGGGGGCGGACAGGATACATTTGATAATGCTACTGCTAAATTTAATGAAATGCAGGATGAAATAGAACTTTCTATTCAGCCGGCAACAGGTGATTACAATCAGTATCTTGGTGCAAGGGCAGCTTCCAATGATCTGCCGGATATGTTTTGGCTGACTCCATATGCACAGGTACAACAGTTTGCAAAGAATGGGTATCTTATGGACTTGAGTGATCAGGAATTCACAAAAAAGGTATATGACTATTCGTTGAAAGCTACCAGTGATGATGGTAAAGTTTACGCATATCCACTTAGACAGGAATTCCTCGGAATCTTTTACAATACAGATTTGTTTGCGAAAGCAGGAATCAAAGAAGTACCAACTACATTTTCCGAATTAAAAGAAGACTGTAAAAAGCTTCAGGATGCAGGTATCACACCTTTTGCAGCTACTTATAAAGATTCCTGGACATTGAATCATGCATTCAGCTGTCTGGAAGGAGCGGCAGTTGATAAGAACGACAATATGGAAAGCTGGATAGAATCCATGAACAACGGATCTGGAAGTTATAAAACAGATAAGTCTGATAATGTATTCGCTTTTCTGGACTTAATGAAAGAAAATTCTGGAGGTAATTATATGGATTCAGATTCTACAGCCGGATTTACTGCTTTTGCGAATGGAGATGCGGCAATGCTGTTTTCAGGAGAATTTTCATTATTGAATGTATCCACCATTGATCCGGATCTTCCAATCGGATTATTTGCTGCACCTGTCACGGATGACCCATCGGATGCAAAATTGGATGTTGATGTTGGTGTTGCATGTGCCATTAATAGTCATACAAAAAATAAAGAGGCATGCTTAAAGGTTCTGGATTATTTAAGTGATGATACAAGTAAAGACGGCTGGTTCGCAAATACAAATGATGCCATGGGAGAAGCTGTTCCATGTATGCCATATGAGGGACAGTATTCAGCAAAATATATGGATGATTACAAAGCATATATGGATAATGGCACGAACCGACCGTGGGTATATCAGCAGCTGCCAGCAGGGAGCAATACGGAAATTGGCAATATTATTCAGGCATATATGGCGGGATCTGTAAACAAAGATCAGGCATTGACGCAATTGGATGAAAGTAATAAGGAACTTCTTAACCCATAGTAAACCAAAAAGATAAAGAGGACATTGCGTTCCTCTTTATCTTATATGAGGGGGGATATCATGACCGATTCAATATATAAAAAAAATAGAAAAAGATATTTATTGTTAATGCTCCCGGCACTGCTCCTGTATACATTTACATTGGTTATTCCATTGCTGGGGGGAACATTGCCGAACTCTCTTACCAACTGGAATCTGATGAAGGGAACAAAAGAGTTTGTGGCATTTGACAATTATGTGCGTTTGTTTCATGATAAGGATTTTCAACAGGCAATTATTTTTACACTGATATTGGGAATCATTACAATTATATTTACTAATATACTTGCATTTATCACCGCGTTTTTCCTTAGTGAAAAAGTATTTGGGGGAAGTGTTTCGAGAGCAATGTTTTTCATACCTAACATCATCAGTGGGGTAATGGTTTCCTATGTCTGGTATTTTATTTTTACAAGAGCAATACCGGATGTTGGAAAAATGCTATCAAACCATTTTCTGGCCAATATAAGCTGGTTTGGAACACCGGGATGGGCTTTTTTTGCCACATCTATTGTAAGTATCTGGCAGGGAACAGGATTCTTGATGATTTTATATATTGCAGGCCTTCAGACAATTCCAAAGGATGTACTGGAAGCTGCAAAATTGGATGGATGTGTTGGCTTAAAAAAAATTCGTTATATTGAAATTCCATTATTAATGACAACGGTTACAGTTAATTTGTTTGTATCCATTGCAAATAGTTTTAAAGCGTTTGATATACCGTTTGCTTTAACAGGAGGCGGACCGGGAGGAAGCACACAGACAATTGCACTTGATATTTATAATGATGCATTTGGATCTTTCCGGTATGGATATGCATCCGCAAAATCGGTTATTTTGTTTCTTATGGTAGCAGCGGTAACTCTTGTACAGCTTTATGTGACCAGAAAGAAGGAGGTACAGGCATGACAAAAGCAAAAGGAAATATATGGAAAGGCATAATTATGCTGGTATTGGGAACTGTTTTTATGCTCCCGGTATTCCTGATTGTGATGAATTCTTTTAAGACGGGGAAAGAAATTCTTACGAATTTTGTTTCTTTTCCAACATCTTTATATTTAGATAATTTTGTTCAGGCAATGAAGACAATGAGATATGCATCTTCTTTTCTGAATTCGGCAGTTTTAACGGTTCTTACGGTATTTATATCTTTGATTGTCAGCTATCTGGCAGCGTATGGAATTTCTCACCTGAAAGGAAAATTATCATCCGGCTTTTATATCTTTTTTATTTTAGGTCAGGTCATTCCGTTTCATGCGGTTATGATTGCCATTACGATTATGGCGAAGACAGCACATTTAAATAATTCACTGTTTGGTCTGGCACTTATGTATGGTGGGTTGAACTGCGGATTTGGAATTATGACTTATATGGGATTTCTTAAAAGTGTTCCGGCAGAATTGGAAGAAGCTGCAATGATTGACGGCTGTGGAGTATTCCGAAGCATGGTACAGATTGTTTTTCCTTTACTGAAACCTGCAACCGTTACTTTAGGGGTACTATATTTTTTATGGTGCTGGAATGATTTTGTTTTCCCGAATATTATGCTTGGAAAAGAAGAACTCAGAACGATTACCATGAACCTTTATGTTTTCCGGAGCAGTACAAATACAGAATGGGATTTATTCATTGCCGGTCTTACCGTGTCTTTAATTCCTATTGTAATCATATATATACTGGCACAGAAACATATAACATCAGGATTAACAGCGGGAGCTATAAAATAAATATGAAAAATAAACTATATAATGCTTTGTTTTCAGAGTTGAATCCATATTTTTACATAAAAGTAAAAGATGGACGGTCTGAGACGGGAAATAAGGAAAGCTATTACGGAAAAATTCCCCGGGATGACAGGTGCACCTTTGATATTTCCAACAATAAGGTGCTTGTCCACATGGGAGAATCCGGTAAAATCAAAGCAGCAAATTTCTACCGGGATTGTTATCCGGCAGATGACATTCCCGGCGTATGGATGCATAAAGATTTCTCTTCGGTGGCAGTATCTTATGAAATCTTTATAAATGGGCAAAAACAGGAAATTGACAAAAACACGGAATATACAATGGATTTGGTTGATAATATATTTCCGAGAACACTTTTGTACTTTGGAAATGTAAAGGTCTCTATTATTTTGTATGCCCCTATAAGCGAAAACGGTGATACGAGAAGCAATGCTTTTGTATATGGCATGTGTATTGAAAATACCGGTCCGGATCCGGTAAATGGTGAAATCCGGATTATTGGTGAAACAGATGCAGAAGACGATTTCCTGAAAAATGAGATAAGCATTTTACAGGGGAGCGGGAGAGAAACAACAGAGTTTTCACTCCCGGCAGCGGAACATATATGGATTCCTTCTGTCATTTATGCTCCGGGAAGATATGAAGAGGCAGAAAAGATCAGAAACAACAGCAGTTATTGGTTTGAGCAGACACATAACTATTTCAGAAATATGTTAGGAAGACTGGTAGTGGAAGATCATCCGGTGGAAGGTGCTTTGTTTGAAAGAGCAGTGATGCAGTGCTTTCATGCGATTGCAATGAATGCATCGGGGGAAGTGACTGGATCAAACTGGGGTTCATTTCCTGCAACACGACAGATATGGATGAAGGATATGTATTATGCATTTCTTCCATTCTGTATTCTGGAACCGGATCTGGCATGGAAAGGAATGGAATGGTTTATAAATTATGGGATCAGACCTGAAGGGGACAAGTGCAGGGGCGGAGTTACACATTCGCTGGGAAATTCGTTGGCGGGAATCCTGTTAGCAGGAATTACTTTTGAAAATACGGGAAAAGCGGAGATCTTAAAAAATAGACCGGAAATTTTCCAAAAACTTGTGGATATTATGGATCAGGTGGAGCGTACAGAGGATGATAACGATTGTTTATATCCATGTACTTGGATTTCGGATGCACTGGCATTAGGGAAATATCATACAGGAAGTAATATTTGCGTATGGAAAGCTTTTCAAAGCATGGCTGAGATCTGTGGGGAGGTTTTTCATGATGTGAAAAATATTCGCATTATACCCAAAAGGCTGAACAGTTAAAAATGGCAATTGATGAAGAAATGACGGTTACGGTTGGCGGAAAGAGACAGTACCTTGAGGGCATCGGGGGAACGGGAAATTCACAAAAAATGTGGATTTGGGAAGAAAATTATAGAAAACCGTTTCTTGATACGGCACTTGTCTTTTTACAGGATGTTGTAGAAGATGGAAAAATTAACCTTCTTATGCATGATGGTGAAGAAAGTGATACAACGTTAATGCCATTTTATGGATATTGTGATTATTTTGATGATCTGTACAGAAATTTTATGAATTTCACAGTAACGGAAAATCCTACTTACGATGCGGAAATTAAAGGAATCCGCTGGGGGGCAATGTCAGGAGCTACTTTTCCGGGGTTTATAAGCGCATTGTCTGTAGCGGAAAACGAAGAAGAGTTCAGAGGAAAAGAAGGCAGACTGACAGAATTACTTCGTCTGGCAGATGTTGATGGAAGCTGGTGGTGGTGGCCATATGGAGTAGAAAGCCACAGGGGGGAAGTAAGCAGGAGCAACGGATGTGGAAAATGTGCGTGGGCTTCAGGTGTGTTTGCAGTAATGTATATCACACAGTTCCTTGGAATAAAACATGATGGAATCCGCAAAGAAACAGAGGTATCTCCAATGAAGTTTCAGGGAAAATTCAAATGGGAAAATTCCCCTTTTGAACGTGACACAATGATAGGAGGGACAAATAATGTTTGATATGAGTCAGGTTATGATTCTGGACGGTGGTCAGTCCAGATCAATTACAGGAGAAAACAAAGAAGGAAAAAAAGGTGCCGGAGGGCAGGCATCAGGAGAACTGGGAAAAGGAAGAAAAGGTTCACCGTGTACATCTCTTCTGACAGGAGAAACGACAGTACTGGCAGATATTGAAGGACCGGGAATTATTCAGCATATTTTTTTCACGGTTACAAATAAAACAGAAAAAGGATGTTTTGTTTTAAGGGATCTGGTTTTGCGTATTTACTGGGATGGGGAAGAACAACCATCCGTAGAATGTCCGGTGGGAGATTTTTTCTGTTGTGGTTTTGGGGTAGACTGTGCGGTAAATTCCCTGCCGGTTGTAGTCAATCCTGTAAGGGGATTCCATTGTTATTCCAATGCCATTTAAGAAACATGCAAAGATAACAATAGAAAACCAGCACCCGGCAGATATTGGTGGATTTTTTTATCAGATAGATTATAACTTAAAACCGGTTCCTGAGAATGTCCGGGTACAGTTTTGCGCAGGCAATGGAGGACGTGAGCCACTAACCGGTAAGAAAAAAGATTATACCATCCTTGATCAGGTGAGAGGAAGAGGACAATATATAGGAACTTATGTGGGAATTGCTGCCCTGGAACGTTATTGGTGGGGAGAAGGTGAAATGAAATTTTACCTTGACGGAGATGTTGAATACCCGACAATCTGTGGTACAGGAACGGAGGATTATTTTGGAGGTGCCTGGAGTTATGCGGGCACTGAAAATGGAAAATTTAAAGAACAGAATTTCTGTACCCCATTTATAGGATATCCTTTTTACTCAAAAAGTGATTCTTTATATCAGTCTGCTTATTTTAATGATGATTGTCCTCCAATGCGTGGCCTTTACCGGTGGCATATATTGGATCCGATATGCTTTGATAAGGATATCCGGGTGACATTGCAGCAAATAGGTCTTTCTCCATATGGACTGTTTGAAAGACAGGACGATGTTTGTTCGGTGGCATACTGGTATCTTGATTCACCCTGTGGTTTTGAGGCAAGACTTACAGAACGTGAAGAAAGACTGCCCAGATAGTTTCCGGCATTCATAAATACAGAGTTTTTCATTTCTATTTTTAAAACAAAAATCTCTTTACAAACCGCAGAAGATATGCTAGATTTTTATACAAGCTGATTGTCCCGTTTGTTTCTGCAACCGGAAATGGGGGCATATGTTACACACAAAAAAGAACTTCTTAAAGTCAGCACTGGCTGTCTTCTGCATGGTTTCCATGCTTTTATTCTCCAGTTACAACGGACTCACAACAGTATATGCTGCCAGCGGATACGAATACGTTCTGCTGACAAAATACACTAAGACCATGAAAATTGGAGACGAGTATTATCTGACTGCGATTACTTCTACCGGAAAGAAACCAAAGTTTTCTTCGAGTGATTCCACAGTCGCGTCCGTGAACACTTATGGAAAGATCACGGCGAAAAAGGCCGGTACTGCTACGATCACTGCAAAAATTGCCAATGGGGAGGCAAGCTGCAGGGTTACAGTTGAAAAAACGGTCATTACATTAAGTCAGAAATCCATATCCTTGGAGAACGGATATACGGCCCGGCTGAAAGCCGAGACATCAACCGGGCATCCGGTCACGTACAAATCCGCCCGCTCGAGCATCGCCTCGGTGGATGAAAACGGCGTGATCACAGCGAAAAAACCGGGTGAAACTACCATCACGGTCACGGCAGATAAAACCTCCCAGACCTGTAAAGTGACGGTAAAGCAGCCAACGGTCCGGCTGGACCGGACATTCGCATCCCTTTACCGGAAGGGGACGCTCCGGTTATCCGTTTCTTCCACATCCAAAAGTATTCCCAGGTGGAAAACAAATAAAAAAAGCGTAGCCACGGTGGACAATGAGGCAGAGTTACCGCTGTAAAAAACGGAACCGCCATCATCACGGTCACAGTCGACGGTGTCAGCAAAACCTGTGAGGTCACGGTAAAGAAGCCAAAGATTACCGTCGGACAGGAACAGATTTCGTTAACGGCCGGCGAAACATGTCAGCCGAAGGTAACGGTATCCTCCGGCAACAAACCGGAGTACTACAGTTCAAACACAAATGTTGCCACGGTAAATGAGACCGGTGTGATCACCGCCATCGGCAGGGGACGTGCATATATTTATGCGAAAGAAGATGGCACGAAGGTACGCATGACGGTAACTGTCAAAGAAAAATAATACTACAGGAAGCAGAACCGAATTATGGTTTGTATGACAGACAATCTGCGGATCATAACCAAAGGGACAATCAGCGAAAGATATTGATGATGCATATATACAATGATATAATTGAAAGAAATGATGGAGAATCGGAGAATAATATTATACGGGGAGGAATGATTATGCTGAGAGTAGATTTTACATTTGACAAAAAAATAATAGAGAAAAATGGATATACAATGTCAAATATTTATGAAACTATAAAAATGGAATTTGGTAAAAAAAATATTTCATGTGTGGCAGAAGGGGAAGTCCTTTCTTTCGGCGCTGGAGAAAAGAAAAACGATTTTTCTGATATGTGGACGATTATTATGCGCTTGACACGTTCTAAGTGGTTTTTGAATTATGCAACATCCTGCACATGGAACGAAAATAATAAAAGTGAAGATGTTTTAGCGCAAATAAAGAGAAAACAGATGATAAGTGCATAATATGGAAAAGCTTTCCCAAAAGCTGCCATGGTTATATCTTTGTATGAAGGAGGAAAAATGAATTCGGTAGAAAATTATGCCATACGCTACTTAGAACCAAAGGATGTGAAGGATCTGGATCAGTACAACGCGCTGCTGCGCTATACCTTTCAGGTAACGGAGGATGAGCTGACGGCAACCGGATGGAAAGATGAAGAGATCAAACAGTCGAAGTTTCCGGTACTGGAGCGTGCGGATGTGCTGGGATGTTTTGACGGGGATACCCTGATTTCCCAGTTTGCCGTATATCCATTGAAAATGAATATATACGGGGAGGTATTTCCCGTTGGATTTGTTACGAGTGTTTGTACATATCCGGAATATACCGGGCAGGGCATTATGAAAAAACTGATGTATCAGAGTCTGGAACATATGAAACAGCAGGGAAGACCGTTTGCCCTCCTGTATCCATATTCCATACCGCTGTATCATCATCTGGGCTGGGAGATCATATCCAATAAGATTTCTTTCAATATCAAGGACCGGCAGATTCCGACGAAAGTAAAAGCACCCGGGTATGTACGGCGTGTGGACTGGGACAATACCGATTTTCATGAGCTGCATTCGCATTTTGCATCAATCACACACGGCTGCCTGTTCCGGAATGCACTGGCGTGGGAGGAATACTGGCGCTGGGATGAGGACGATACGAACGTGGCAGTTTACTATAACACCAAGGACAAGCCATGCGGATTTATGGTCTATCTGATCAAAAACGATATCATGCATATCAAGGAAATGATCTACTTAAACCGCGAGGCAAAAAAAGGGCTGTGGGAGTATATCCACGCGCATGATTCCATGATCGATGCGGTGCATGGCTATACCTATTTCAGCGAACCGATTGCGTTTGAGATGGATGATGGGGATATCAAGGAAACGATCCGGCCGTATGCCATGGGACGCATTATTGATATCGAGAGCTTTTTACAGGATTATCCATGTGATCCGGATGGCGGAACACTGTATATCGAACTTGAAATAGAGGATCACCTGCTTTTGTGGAACAACCGCAGTTTCCGGCTCTGTTTTTCCGATGGAAAATGTATGCTGACCGATGAACCGGCAGAGTATAAGTTAAAAATGGAGATAGGTACGCTGACTACCCTTTTACTGGGATACAAGACGGCTGAGCGTCTGTATGCCCTTGAACGCATTGAAGGGAAGCAGGAAGCGGTAGACCGTCTGGATGATGTACTGTTTCATAAAATTCCATATATTTCCGATTACATCTAAAAAATTCAGCATGGTATGTTATAATGGAAAGTGAAAATTACCGGGATACCGTTCTGCAGATACCGGTATGACCAGACCGATCCGCCAGTTGACCGCTGTGATCGAACAGACAGCGAAACTGGATTTCCGCCCGACCAAAGAGGGAGGCAAATTGCGGAAACAGAAGGATGAGATCGGAAACATGGCAACAAAGATCCACATTATGAGAAAGAAGCTCCGGGAGATGATGGGAGACCTGCAGCAGACACAGCAGGTACTCGAGAGCAACGCGGAGGATTTGAATCATCTGATGAAGCAGAACAGTGCGTATGCAGAAGATAACTCCGCTGCAACACAGGAACTGGCAGCCGGGATGGAAGAGACCAGTGCAAATGCGGCGCACATTGTGGAAAACGTTGGAATTATGAGAGAAAGTTCCGACAATATCCAGCGGCTTGCAGAGGATGGAGAGAAAAATTCCGGACAGATCCAGGAGCGTGCCGGAGAGATGGAGCGGATCAGTACGGAGTCCCGCCACAAGACAGACCAGATGTATGCGGTCATGAAACAGAAGACGGATGCCGCTGTGGAGCAGGCGAAATCTGTACAGAAGATCAATGCGCTGACAGACAACATCAAACAGATTTCTTCCCAGACAAACCTTCTGGCATTAAATGCCAATATTGAGGCAGCCAGGGCTGGCGAAGCGGGCAGGGGATTTGCGGTTGTTGCTTCCGAAATCGGAGATCTGGCAACGCAGACACTGGATACCGTTTCCACAATTGACGAGATTGTAGGAGAGGTCAACAGTTCGGTTTCCAATATGACCGAATGCCTCACAACGATTATGGAATTTCTGGAACAGACCGTTCTTGGGGATTATGAGCATTTCGCACAGGTGGGGGAGCAGTATCATGCCGATGCGGACACATTCCAGCAGATCATGCAGCAGACAAAAGAAGCAGTGGATGCATTAGAGCAGCACATTGGAGAGATCTCTTCTACCGTATCAGAGATCAACTCCATGGTGGAACAGTCCACAGACGGAATCAGCGGTATTGCCGAGAAATCCGGCAGTACGCAGAACCTTGTAACCGAGGGTTACGACAAGCTGCAGGAGTGCACACAGTCCGTCAATGTGATCCGGGATTTTGTCGCGCAGTTTCATTTGGATTGATAATTGTCCGAAGATAAGTTAAGACGTGGTTAACATAGACTAACATGAAACCCTCTAAATATAGGAAAAGGAAATTTTACATCGGAAACGAGGAAAATTATAATGAAGAAAACATTAAAACCGGAAACCACAAAACCACAATATGTTGTGACAACAGACATTACTTATGCGCAGGTTGATTCCTGGTTCGGTCATTGCCGGAGAGATCTCAAACTGGATCTCATCTATCCGGAGGACGGGGAAGGAAAGACATATCCATGTATTGTATGGATTTGCGGTGGCGCATGGCAGCGCATGGACAAAGCAGCGCATCTGGCATATCTGGGCACACTGGCGCAGGAAGGGTTTGTTGTTGCCAGCGTAGAGTACCGGACATCCAACGAGGGAACGCATCCGATGCAGTTGTGTGATATCAAGGCAGCAATCCGATATCTTCGTGCATATGCAAAAAGATATCGGATTAACAGTGAAAAATTTGGTGTGATGGGAGAATCTGCAGGAGGATATCTGACATGTATGGCAGCACTGGATCAGGATAAAAAACTGGATACAGGTGAGTATCTGGAGTATTCCAGTCAGGTTCAGGCGGCCTGTCCGTGGTATCCGCCGACCGATGCGTCCCATTTTCCATATGATGATGTGGAAAAGGCAGCCATGTCTTCAGAGTCGCTGCTGATGGGATTTAATGTTATGACACATCCGCAGGAAGCTTATGAGAATTCCCCGGTTTCCAAAGTGACACCGGATGCGCCGCCATTCCTGCTGATTCATGGAACCAAAGACAGTACCGTGCCTTTTTCGCAGAGTGAGGAATTGTATGATGCGTTAGAAGCAGCCGGCTGTGATGTGACATTGCTTGCGCTTGATGGTGCAGAGCATGCGGACCTGATGTTTTTTCAGGATGAAGTATGGCAGCAGATCATTGCATTTTTTAAACGGACATTATAATAAGTGACCTGGTATCCGGATAAGGAAAGGTTCAAAGATTAATTGATATGAAAAAAACAGCAGACAACATTCGTATAATAGGAAAATCCGATGGCCCGACATCCGTTTTTATTGCCGGAAAAGACAAAAAGAAAACGTTAAGACAGAAGATAGAAAAGAGCATGTATGACTTCCGGCGAAAGCGTGTAATCAAATTTCTGAGGGCAGATTCGCACTCTGTGGATGAGGTGGCAGATTATGTGGTCAGGGAACTGGGGTATACCGAAGTAAGTCCATCGGATGAAACATACCAGACAGAATATTCCAATATGCGCGCATCGTTTCTGTTGCAATATCGTCCGGAACTGCTTGGAGATCTCACGGAGCCCCAAAGACCACAACAGTGGGATGAAAAAAGCGTGATGGAGTTTATGAAGCAGATCGAACAGAGAACCGAGGCTGCGCGGGCAGTTCCAAAGACAGAGTTTGATATTGATTTTCATCTGTACCGGAAAACAGGCCGGGATTTTGAGATGAGTATATCAATAGAAAAAACATATGAAAGTTTCAGTGGCTCCGCATCCGGCTCGACGCGGGTGATGCGCAGATATGGGGCGGATTTCCGGAAGGTGTACCGGTATTATGGAGTTTCGCAGGAGGATATCAGGCAGCATACGAAACGGTTTGAGGAAGTGGTAAGACAACTGACGGTCAGGTAAAATGAGGGCAATGGGGAGTGGTTGAAGGACATATACAGAAAAAGTTCTTGATTATGTCCTTCTTTTTTATCTAGCTGGGACATATATAGAAAAAATTGTTTGTATGTCCCATAAGACAGTACTAACGGGACATCGTAAATGATTTTTTGTCTATATGTCCCGGTGCTGATGGAGAGGGGGACATAACAAGAGACTTTTCCACTATATGTCCCGGTGTTAGAGGAAAGAGGGACATAACAAATAACTTTTTGTCTATATGTCCCAGTGCTAGAGGAAAGAGGGACATAACAAGTGACTTTTTTTTGTATATGTCCAGCATTAGAATGCAAGACCCGGATACTTAATGTAAACAGTGGACACAATGCCGAATGAATGAATCCATATCGTATTGTATCCGGCATGACATTTTAAAGGATGTTTTGATCAAGAATCGAAGCGAGGTGCGCCATATGCTGTTAACAGAATTTGATGAAAAGAAATTTGCAAAGTCCATGTGGAAAGAGGGGCATGAATCAGGTTACACTGAGGGACATGACTCAGGCTATACCGAAGGCCGCGAATCAATTCTGGAAATTCTGGATGCGATCAACAGGGGAAATGATACCGTAGAAAAACTCACTGCATTGGGCTACGATGCAAAAACGGCACAAGAAGTATTGGAGAAGAAATAAATCGAAACAACAATGGTTATGCAGTAAGTGAGGAAAATTTCAAAACGGGGATATTCCATTCAAAAATGGCATTAGTTAGAGCAACCTAACCAATGCCATTTTTTATTTTAATAGCATAAAGCATTAAAATCATCATTAAGTGATGGATTATGTAAAATTTAAATTATATCTTCCGGGTTTACATTTTACCTGCACAATGTAATTTTTATTGTATTTCAAACAATGTAAATTTATGGATTCTCCAAGTTTAATAGTTGTATCCTTTAAAACAATTGTTTGGTTCTCATCTAGAATGCGTATGGTTATGTCATAGGGATTGTTTATGTCATTTATTACTTCTTTTTTATAAAAACAGATGAAAAAATCAAATAATCACCGTCATTTATGCGTACTTGAAACCATTCATCCGAACCATGGTTGTTATCTATGAATGCTATATCCATAGGGGAGAAAAAGTCGTGAAGTACTCCTACTTCCTGAATGGCAAACATAGCGGTCATTACAAGAAACGCGGTAGAAATAATTGCAGCAATCATTTTGATCCGGACTTTTTTCTGATTTTAAAAAATGGAGTCTTACTGTCTCCGACTTCACTAAGTGGGGGACATTCGATCGGATCTTTCATGGCTGCCAGTTCGTTTTGACATTTGCTGCAATGATTTATATGGTCTTCAATAAGTTTTCGGCTGTCGTCAGAACAGACGTCATCAACATATAATGGCATTAAATCTCTTACGATATCACATGTTATTTTCATTATTTTCATCTTCGATTACCTTTCTGATCTTTGTTTTTGCGCGGAAATGGTTAACGCGCGCCCAATTTTCACTTTTGTCAAAAATTTCTCCGATTTCTTTAAAACTCATTTCCTCGTATGCCCGCAGCCAGAACACTTGTCCATAAGGGTGCTTTACCTGTCTTAAAGCGGATAGCAATTCTTTGGTTTCTTCTTTTATGAGATACGTGTCCTCAAGATTCCCCTGATTGTTTACTTCTTCAAAAGATTCTAAATGTTCAATTCCGACTGTGGTTTTATGTTTCTCTTTTTTCAGATAATCAAAATATAAGTGTTTTGCAATCTGACATAACCAGACCGAAATTTTACAGTTTCCGTTATGACGGTGCGCTGATTTGTATGCCTGATAAAAGGTCTCCTGTGTCAGGTCTTCTGCCAGATCAAAATTGCCGCATAAGGAAATTAAAAAATGTTTTACGGTATTTGCATACTCCATGTACATCGTTTCAAGTGGAGTATTCTTTTGCATTTTCCTGTTTCACCTCCTCGTACTTGCGCAAGTCTATATTCATAAATAGAATTTTTAGTTTGATTTTCGTTACACTTTCATTA
>ENA-OQDM01000615-OQDM01000615.1-human-gut-metagenome-genome-assembly--contig:-NODE-615-length-19583-cov-0.934468_pt1 | contig 19583 bp, 16 predicted proteins | sample MGYA00242772_ERZ504605 | MGnify/ENA primary metagenome ERZ504605 (study PRJEB26092, sample SAMD00036348) | human gut metagenome | host: Homo sapiens | study: EMG produced TPA metagenomics assembly of... | reverse complement strand
CGCAGTGTGCATTATCTGGCACTGGGCGGGCTGAACTATCTGCCCATCGACTACTTTTTGCAGCAGCATTCGCAGGTGAAAAATGTGGTGCTCTGCTTTGACCGTGATGAGCCGGGGCTGCGCTTTGCCGAAACGGTTGCCCAGCGCCTTGCCGAGTGCGGATTCAATGTGGAAAAACGGCTGCCTGCCGTAGGTAAGGACTACAACGAAAGCCTTATCTGGTACAAGTCAAAGATTGAAAAACAGCGAGGAGAGCGCGTATGAAAACAATAGCAATTGCCAACCAAAAAGGCGGCGTGGGCAAAACGACGACCGCCGTAAATTTAGGCGTGGCACTGGCAGATATGGGCTATAAAGTACTGCTGGTGGACGCCGACCCGCAGGCCAGCCTGAGCCGATACCTTGGCTGTTCGCAGGGGAACGAAGGTGCGTCCCTGAAAGAGCTGATTGAGGCTGCCTGCAACGAGGTAGACCCACCCGATGTTGTTATCCATACCGATGAAAAAGTAGATGTCATTCCCGCCAACATTCAACTTTCTGATTTGCAGCGAAGTTTGACAAATACCTTTATGCGTGAATGCGTAATGCAATGGGCGCTGGAACCATTTCAAGGGAAATACGACTATTGTCTGATTGACTGTATGCCGGAACTCGGCAACCTTGTCACCGCCTCTCTTGCAGCCGCAGACAGAGTTTTGATTCCCGTACAGCCGCTGATTCTTGATGTCGAAGGTCTTGCCAGTATCATTGGCACCATCCGTAAAATTCGCAGGAAAATCAATCCTAAACTGGAGATTGACGGTGTCCTGATTACCATGGCAGACCACCGTACCAATATGACACGGGATATGATCAAAGCCATTCACACAAGCTATGGTCCGCACACGCGCATTTATCAGGCAATCGTTCCGCGCTGCACCAGAGTCGGTGAAAGCCTTACTAAATCGGAGAGCGTACTTCGTTATAGTAAGCAATGCCCGGCGAGCACTGCTTACAGAGCATTGGCAAAGGAGGTGGAAAAGGGTGAGAGATCTCGCAAAAAACATCCGACTGCCCTCGATAGATGACTTGTTTTCCACTGAGGAAGAACGGCAGGATGCCAAGTTGGAGAAAATCCAGATCCTGCCGCTGTCTGAGCTGCACCCCTTTGAGGGGCATCCGTTTCAGGTGCGCGATGATGAAGAAATGGACAAGATGGTGGACAGCGTCAAAGAATATGGCGTGATGACCCCCGCCATCGTTCGCCCGCGACGGGACGGCGGATATGAAATTGTAGCCGGGCACCGCCGCTGCCACGCCAGCCGGCGCGCCGGAGTGGATACTATGCCCTGCATTGTGCGGGATATGGACGATGATACCGCCATTATATTGATGGTGGATTCCAACTGCCAGCGCGAGCATATTCTGCCGAGCGAAAAGGCCAAGGCGTATGAAATGAAGTTGGAGGCGGTAAAAAGAAAAGCCGGTAGACCGTCAAAAAATAATTTGTCCCAAGTTGGGACAAATTTCCGTGCCGATGAGGTTGTAGCACAAGGAGCAGGAGAAAGTAGAAACCAAGTTCAGCGTTTTATCCGCCTGAACAAACTCACCCCTGACCTGATGCAGCTTGTGGATGACGGCAGACTCAAAACCACCCCCGCGGTGGAGCTGAGCTACCTGACGCCGGAGGAACAGGAAGAATTTCTCTCTTACATGGAAGAGGAAGGCTGCACACCGTCATTATCCCAAGCGCAGAAGCTGAAAGCTGCCAGCAAGGAAAGTGTTCTGACGAAAGACAAGATTCACGGGATCATGTCTGCCCGTTCCCCCAGCGTAAAGCCGCGCGAACCGCAGCTCACGATTGCCGTATCCAAGGTCGAACGCTATTTCCCGAAGGGCTGTACCTCCGAGCAGATGGAAAGTACCATCCTGAAACTTCTGGAAAACTACTACCGCAAGCGGCAGGATTACGAACGATGAGGTGGCGGTATGACAAGAGTTTTGATTATAGAACCGGGCTACTGCCCCTATCAGGCTGCCTTTGACAGCCCGCAGGCGGCAATTTCCGAGGTGATCGAGGGCGACAGTTTGCTGCTGAAACCGTTCGGCACATCGAAAATCGGCGTTGTGTGCAGTAAAAATCAAAGCCGACTGAAATACAACAGACAACTGGAAGATGGTTGCACGATACGCGGGCGGTTTCTGGTTTGTGGACTCAGTGAGTCCAAAATGTTGGGGCTTTCAAAAGAACAGGCGGAGCGCTATAATCGGCTTCTGTTCTTCCCACAGGTGGAGGATATGCTGTCCGGTGATTTGCCGGTTGCCAAGGTCCGCCCGCCGGATGAGCGCTTTGGAAGTAAAATCTCTTTTGGGAAAGGTTGAGCCGTTAATTATAAAGGAGAATCACCGAGATGAACAAACACGATACGGTCATTGGCTATATCGAATATCTTGACTGCAACGGATGCGTTCGGGAGCGCATTCCGTATGTCGATGCAGAGAAATTCAAAACCAGAATTTACGCTTCTTTGTATTGCGGCGAACCCATCATTCCGGTTTTGTTTCCGGAGAATCTGAGCCAGCCTCTTCTCTTTGAAAAGGGCACCATTTTTCCGTGGGGATTGCGAAGAAAGAAGTACGAGCTGCTGCCGTATGAAATCTACCAGACCAACAACCGTGAGATTGCGTTTTTACGGTATGACTACACCAAAGATCATATAAATGCTGCATCCTATAAGCTGGTGTACCGCGGGCAGATGGAATGCTGGCAGACACTGGACAGCCTTTACTGCCTGCACAATCAGGAAAACCGCCCCAACGGCAGAAAGATGCGCTCTTTGTCTGTCAGTGATATTATTGTAACGCATGAGGGCGGTGAGGCACACGCCTATTATGTGGAGCCGATTGGATATAAACAGGTGGATGACTTGCTGCCGGGGCTGGAACAAACCAAGAAACGCAGCGTTGTACGCGAAGAACGATAACAAAACCAGCTCAGCAAAGGAAAATACACCCATAAATGAATTGGATTTTCTTTGTTGGTTTTTCTATCATGAAATCATTCACATTTCGTTTGTTGATTTTTTATGGTAATTCGATATAATACCTAAGTTGTTAATGATTGCTGACGAAAGCGCACAGGAGATTTTCAGCACCTATCTTTCATAAAGGAGGAACGCTTATGCAAAAGGATAAAACCGAGCTTGAGGTCACGCGAATGACTAAGGAAAACATTCAGTATCTGGATGTCTTTTTTGCCGTATGCAAACGGTATAAGGTTGATTACTACCACGCCACTGAAAAACAGCGTGCGTTCATCGATGCGGTTGCAGCACACGAATTTTCCATGAAACAAGCGCACGAAAAAGGGCTGAACCGTTCCTCGGTTCCCCCGTTTATGGGCATCAAACGCAGCGAACGCAGTAACAACCGCCCCGCATAAAATTAAATTACTCGAATGGATAAGCTCTGCACAGCCATGTGCAGGGCTTTTTTATTACCGCAAAGGAGATGAAACCGATTGGCAAATTACCAAAATATTTTGCGGCAGGCGCATCAGGCGATTGCCGATGTGGCGGACAATGCCGACAGCTGGCGGGCATTTTTGCGCTCAGCCGCATATACAACGCATTACGCCTTCCCGAATCAGGCGCTTATTTACAGCCAGCGCCCCGGCGCCACCATGCTGGCAGACATCGACACTTGGAACCGTGCTGCCGGGCGCTGGGTCAACCGTGGTGCGCATGGCGTAGCATCCCTTGGCACCGGCAATATGGCGGGCAATGTGCGGTATCTGTTTGACATCAAGGACACCCACCCTGCCGGCAAAGCCTCCAAACCATTGGGCTGGCAAATCACCGATGCCAACCGCTATCCGACCCTGCAAGCCTTGCAGGAAAAGCACAATGCCGAGAGCCTGCCGGAAATCTTTGGCTTGCAGGCAGCCTTGTTTGTGGCAGAGCACGGCAAACAGCTGGACGCCGATTTGCAAAATGCCGTGATCGGCAGTACGCTGGAATGGGCAAAGCCGCAGGAGCAAACGGCGATTTTTGCCAACCTCATCACGCAGAGCGCCGTCTATATGGCGGCAGTGCGCTGCGGTTTGGGCGACAGTGCCGTGCCGCAGGACGCCTTTGCCGACATTGACCGCTTTAATACCGAATCCGCAGTTTTGGCGCTTGGCAATGCCGTCAACCGCGCGGGACGGCAGATGTTTGCCGAAATCGGCGCTGTCGTCAAGAGCATCGACAGTGTTGCAAAGACCCAGCCGAAACAGTATGATGAGAATGTAAGCAAGACGAACCAACAGGAGGTGCAGGATCATGGATATGACGAATCTGAACGGGTATCTGGTACCCAAGATGGCAATGAAGGAAACGCACAGACCGCCGGTCGGGAGAATCGGTCTGCAGCGGGAGAAGTTCCTGCAAGAGAACCACTCCCTGCTGTACGACAAGATGCTGCTGGACGGGACGCTGTACAGCGACCTGAAACAGACCGAGCAGCGCTATTGGGAGCAGGTGGAGCAGACCATCACGAAGCTGCTGGTCAGCAACCCGGCACCGGACAAGAACAACGACCCGTTGGGCTGGACGGCGCACATGAACAGTCTGAAAGCGCAGGCAGCGGAACTGGCGATGCCCATCGTGACGAGCCTGTAAATACCGAACCCCAAACAGCGGAGAGCGAACCATCGCCCTCCGCTGTTTCCGTTTCCGATGAGATTGAACTGCCGGAAAGCGTGGGGCACGGCAACCTTGCCGAGGAAACTGCCGCCGCAATGGGGCTGCCCTCCCCCGAACAGCAGCAGGAAACCATCCGCCTATTACAGCCCCGCGCAAGCTGGCAGCCGCCAGTCAAGGATGACGGCACTCATATCGACGAGCAGGACATTGTCGATGTTCTTGTCATGGGCAGCGGTTTTTGTGAGGGGCGTTTTCGCATACAGGAATTTTTCTCTGCCACAGTATTGCCTACAGTAAAGGAGCAAGCCGACTGGCTGAAAAAAGAATACGGTATCGGCGGGCGCACTTGGGATTTCCGAGATGGCGAAAGAGGGTTTCTGGATTATGATGCCAAGGGGCTGAGAATCAAGCGCTATGCATCCGATAACGCTCCGGATCATTTCCGCTTGCTGCCGTGGAACGAGGTTGCCCGCCGTTTGCATCTGCTGGTCCACAACGACAAATATCTGGATGAAAACAACAAGCAGGGATATGAAAAATGGGAAGCGGAACAGAAAGCCAAACGCGACGCCCGTCAAGCCGAGATAGACTATGCGGAGAAAACCATCGCGGATTTTTGTGAACGCGAAGGGCTGGGTGCACCGGATTATTCGGACCTTACGCACATCGACCTTGCCTATTCCACCACCGGGGACGGCGAACACGAAATTCAGGTGTACGCCAACTTCTTGCGCAATGAGATTGTGTATCTAGTTGACGGCTCCTTTTGTGGACAGTGCGCGCTTCGACAGCACAAGGGCGCTTGCCAAGGAAGGCATTGAGGACGTTGAATTTTCGCAGTTCATTGACGATGCGGAAGCAGCGTATGAAGCATATCAGGAGCGCTACAAGCCTAAGCCCGTGGAAAAGCGCCCGCTGGCTACCGGAGATACCGTTTATCTGGAAAACGACCACCCCTTTACGGTGGAGGAAATCGGCATCTTTGATGTGCATCTGCGCGATGAGGATTTCCCGCTGATCGGGCGCGCCGTCAACCGCGGGGAGTTTGCAAGGCTGCTGGCGGCGAACCCTAAAAACAATGCGCTGGCGGCACCAGAATTACCCAATCTACCGGACGCCGGTGAGGCGGCAGAGGTTGTTGAGGGTGAAGTCTTAGAACCCGCAGAAGAATCATCTGGTGGTTTTGGCGAGCAGGTCTTGCAGGCGGCGGAACTCATTGCTCTCAAGGAAGCCTATGAGCCGAACAACTATATCCCGCCGCAGGACCCTGTACCCCCGCGCACACCACGCGAAAAGTTTGCAGCCAACATCACCGCCATCCGCACCCTGAAATCCATCGAAAAGCGTATGGCGGACGGCGGTCCCCACGCAAACGGTGAGGAGCAGGAAATCTTAGCCCAATACTCCGGCTGGGGCGGTTTGTCCGATGCCTTTGAACCCAACAAAGACAGCTGGCACAGCGAATATACCGAGCTGAAAAGCCTGCTGACAGAGGAGGAATACGCCGCTGCCCGCAGCAGCACCCTGACCGCCTTTTACACCCCGCCCGAAGTCATTGACGCAATGTACACCACCCTGCGCAAAATGGGCGTGGGTGCCGGAACGATTCTGGAACCCAGTATGGGTGCGGGCGCGTTTTTTGGGCAAAGCCACAGCTATTTGTATGAGCCGACCACCAGATTGTTTGGTGTGGAGCTGGACAGTCTGACCGGCAGAATTGCCCGCCAGCTGTACCAGAAAGCAAACATCCAAATCACCGGCTTTGAGAAAGCCGACCTGCCCGACAGCTTTTTCGATGTGGTCATCGGCAATGTGCCGTTTGGGGATTACAGTGTGGTTGACCCGCAGTATAACCGGCTGCACTTCAAGATTCACGATTACTTTTTTGCCAAATCCATCGACAAGCTGCGCACGGGCGGCATCATCGCCTTTATCACCACCAGTGGCACGCTGGACAAAAAGAGCGAGGAAGTGCGCAGGTACATCAACGCCCGATGCGACTTTATCGGTGCCGTGCGCCTGCCGGATTCCACCTTTAAGTCAGCCGGAACCAAGGCGATGGCGGACATCATCTTCCTGCAAAAGCGTGACCGCATTCTGGAGCAGGACGCGAGCTGGCTGCACACCACCCAGACGGAGGACGGGCTTTCCCTCAACAGCTATTTTGCCGAACACCCCGAAATGGTCTGCGGCACACTGAAAACCGTCAGCGGTCCGTATGGCCCGACCCTGACCTGCGAGGCGTTTGCCGATAAGCCCCTTCCCGATGTGCTGCAAGAGGCCATGTCCCACCTGCACGCTGAATTTCACTTTCAGGACATCGAGCTGCAGGAATCCGGCGCTGTGGATGCCAGCATCCCCGCCGAACCCGATGTGCGCAATTTCAGCTTTTGTATCCGTAACGGAAAATTCTATTACCGCGAGAACGCCATTATGCGCGAGGTTTCCCTTGGTGCTACCTCCGCGGCGCGTATGCGGCAGTTGATCGAACTGCGGGACACCACACGGGACTTGATCCAAGCCCAGCTGGAAGATATGCCGGATGAAGTCATCACGGAGCTGCAAGCCAAACTCAACCGCCAGTACGACCACTACCACAGTAAGTTTGGACTCATCAACAGCCGTGGTGCATCGTTGGATATGCGGGATGACAGTGGATATTTTCTGCTGTGCTCCTTGGAAAACCTCGACAGCGAGGGCAATTTCATCGGCAAGTCGGATATGTTTTCAAAGCGCACCATCCGGGCTGCCCGCCCTGCCGAGCGCGTGGAAACCGCCAGCGAAGCGCTGGCGCTGAGTGTCGGTGAGCGCGCGGGCATCGACTTTGGGTATATGCAGCAGCTGACCGGCAAGGACAAAGATACATTGGTGAACGACCTGCAAGGCGTTATCTTTGCCGACCCCTTGGAAAAGAATTCTGATGGTGAACCGCGCTACTATACCGCCGATGAATATCTTTCCGGCGATGTGCGCCACAAATTACAGGTAGCAAAGCTGGCGGCACAAAACAACCCCGCTTTTGCTGTGAATGTGCAGGCACTGGAAACCGTGCACGCCGAAGGACTTGGAAGCCAGCGAAATTGCCGTGCGTCTGGGTGCTACTTGGCTGGCTCCTGAACTCATCAAGCAGTTTGCCGATGAATTGGTGGACGCGCCTTACTATGTGCGGGACCGCGTGAAGGTGTTGTACATCCCACTGACCGGCGTCTGGAATGTGACCAACAAGAGCTTTACGGGCGGCAACATTAAAGCCACCGTGACCTACGGCACACAGCGCGCCAACTTCTACCACATCTTAGAAGAAAGCCTGAACCTGCGGGATGTGCGCGTTTTTGACACCAAGGAGGATATGCAAGGCAACAAAATCCGCGTTCTGAACGCCGCTGCCACGCAGGAAGCCCAGATGAAACAGCAGCAGATCGAGGACGCTTTCAAGGACTGGATCTGGAAAGACCCGACCCGCCGCCAGATGCTGGTAAAGGAATACAACGAACGGTTCAACTCCCTGCGCCCCCGCGAATACGATGGCAGCCATATCCTGTTTCACGGTATGTCACCTGAAATCACGCTGCGCCCCCACCAGAAAAACGCCATTGCGCACATTCTGTATGGCGGCAATACGCTGCTGGCGCACGTGGTGGGCGCCGGAAAAACCTACGAAATGGTCGCTGCGGCGATGGAAAAGAAACGTCTTGGGCTTTGCTCCAAGACCCTGATCTGTGTACCCAACCACCTGACCGAGCAGCTTGCCGGAGAGGCTTTGCAGCTGTACCCCAACGCAAATATTCTTGTAGCCCGCAGGACAGATTTTGAAAAAGCCAACCGCAAACGGTTCTGCGCCAAAATCGCAACCGGCAATTATGACATCATCGTGATCGGGCACAGCCAGTTTGAGCGCATCCCGCTGTCACAGGAACGGCAGGTCGAATACCTGCAAAGCCAGATCCACGATGTGATCAGCCAAGTGGCACAGCTGAAAGAAGAACGCGCCGAGAATTTCACCGTCAAGCAGATGGAGCGTATGCGCAAGCAGCTGGAGAAAAAGCTGGATAAGCTCAACGACCAGTCCCGCAAGGACGATGTGGTGACCTTTGAACAGCTTGGCGTGGACAGCCTGATGGTGGACGAAGCCCACGCTTTCAAGAATCTTGCGGTGCTTTCCAAAATGCGCAACGTGGCTGGCATATCCCAAACCGAGAGCCAGCGCGCCAGCGACCTGTATATGAAATGCCGCTACCTTGACGAAATCACCGGCAACCGCGGCGTGGTGTTTGCCACGGGTACGCCCATCAGCAACTCTATGGCGGAGCTGTTCACCATGCAGCGGTATTTGCAGCGGGAAACCTTGGAGCAGCACGGGCTTTCCTCCTTTGATGCGTGGGCATCCACATTTGGAGAAACCGTGACAGCGTGGAGCTTGCGCCGGAAGGCACCGGCTACCGCACAAAAACAAGATTTTCCAAATTCTATAATCTGCCGGAATTGATGAGTATGTTCAAGCAGGTGGCGGATGTGCAGACGGCGGATATGCTCAACCTGCCGGTGCCTAAACTGGTGGGCGGCAAACCCATCAATGTGGCGCTGCCGCCAAGCCCCCAGCAAAAGCAGATGGTGGCTGACCTTGCCGACCGCGCCGAAGAAATTCGCGCCGGAAATGTAGACCCCACCGAGGACAATATGCTCAAGGTGACCAACGACGGCAGAAAGCTGGCGCTGGATCAGCGGCTGATCGACCCCAATCTGCCCGAAAACCCCAACGATAAAGTTCACGCCTGCGCCGAGAATGTGTACCGCATCTGGAGTGAAACGAAAGACAAGAAATTGACCCAGCTGGTGTTTTGCGACTTGTCCACCCCGAAACCGGACGGATTTAATGTGTACGATGATTTGCGCAATCTGCTGATTTCTATGGGCATCCCCGAAAACGAGGTGCAGTTCATCCACAGCGCCAACACCGAGGTGAAAAAGGCCGAGCTGTTTGCCAAGGTGCGCAGCGGTGATGTGCGCGTGCTGATGGGCAGCACCGGTAAGATGGGCGCAGGCACCAATGTGCAGCGGCTGCTGGTGGCCACGCATCATCTGGACTGCGGGTGGAAACCCTCTGACATTGAGCAGCGCAACGGGCGTATGATTCGCCAAGGCAACACCAATGCCGAAGTATATGAGTATCGTTACGTCACAGAAGCTTCCTTCGACAGCTATATGTGGCAGCTTTTGGAAACCAAACAGAAGTTCATCGGGCAAATTATGACGAGCAAAAGCCCTGCCCGCAGTGCGGATGATTTGGACGATGCAGCGCTGTCTTATGCCGAGGTCAAGGCGCTGGCAGCGGGCAATCCGATGATCAAAGAGAAAATGGATCTGGATATTCAGGTGTCGCGGCTCAAAACCCTGAAAACCGCCTACAACAACGAGCATTACCGGCTGGAAGATGCGATTACACAAGGATTCCCCGCAGAAATGCGTAAGACCGCCCAGCAGTTGGAAAACGCCAAAGCGGACACAGCGCTGCTACAGCAAAATACCAAGCGCGATGCGGACGACAAGGATGTTTTCGCCATCTCATTGATGGACACGGTTTACACCAAGCGCGAGGACGCGGGCAAAGCCCTGCTGGGGCTGCTGGGTATGGCGATGAACCGCACCGAGCCGGTTTCCATCGGGCGATACAAGGGCTTTGATTTGCAGATCGCCTATTTTGCGATGGACAAAATGTATCTGGCGTATCTTGTGGGCAGCGGTATCAACCCGGTGCAGCTGGGCGCGGATGCGGTCGGCAACACGGTACGCCTGGACAACTGCCTGCATAACCTGCCGCAGAGCGTGACCGACCTTGAATCCAAATTGGTGCGGCTGCAAAAGCAGCTGGAAAACGCCAAGGAACAGCTGGCGCAGCCTTTGTCCAGGCGGACGAGCTGGCTGAAAAGAGCAAGCGCCTTGCCGAGTTGGAGGCACTTTTGAACCTGAACGAAAAGGATATCGTGCTGGATACCGTGCCGGACGAAGAGCAACAGTGTCGTTCGGACAATCGACAGCGTGGACAAGAAAGGTAGAAGGTTTTAAGATGAAGGAAAGAAGAAGCAACCGGGTCAGAGATGGCCCCCGCAAGGAGTTTTCAAGATGAAAAAATGGATCGTAATGCTTGCAATGCTGTCCGCATTGACAGCCTGCGCACAGACACCGGAACCGGAATCCGCTGAATTGACGGAGCTGTCGGCAGCGACATCCGAAAGTGCAGACGCCGAAGAAACACCTGCACCGATTTCAACTGCCGAGCCGACAGCAACCCCGGAACCTACCGCCACACCCGCGCCGACACCTTCGGCAACACCTGCCGCTACCCCCCGCGCCGACTCCTGCCCCTACGCCGGAACCCACGGCAGCGCCGACGGCAGAACCTGCCCCGGCGCAGGTCAGTATGAGCTATGGTGCTGTGCCCTTTGATTTGGCGTCAGGCACCGATCAGTGGTGGAGCATCGACAGCTCGGATTCCGCTTATTGGGCGGTGCAGGAAAACATCAACGCGATGCGCGCAGCCGGTGGGCTGGCACCGCTGACGATGGACAGCGGTTTGAGCGCCGCTGCCGATGCCCGATGTGAGAGTTTTGTGGCAGGTGCGCCCTTTGATCACAGCGGTATGACCACCCGCAGCGAGATCTGCGCCGCCGGTCCGCTGAGTTCTGCCAGCGCCGTTGCACAGGCTGGCAGGGCAGCCCCGCCCATTGTGCCAACATTATGGAGCCGAGTTTTACCAGCATGGGTGTCGGCTGCTGGTTTTGCCAGACGGCAGAGGGGCAATATACCTATTGGGTCGTGACCTTTAAACTAGTTCCCACGAAAATCTCCCACAAGCCCGTTTACAGTTGTGCTTTATTATGTTATAATTAAAGCACAGTAGTAACTTTTTGAAAGGCGGTGTGTGGAGTGAATGCTACGATAGCTGTATTGAAAACGATAGCTGATGCGAACGGCGGCATTGTTACTACAGAAGAAGCATTGCGAGCAGGCACAAACCGTGTCACATTAAAACGATACGCAGACAAAGGTGTTCTGACGCGCATTGCCCGCGGACAATATACAATGACCGGATTTTGTTCCAGACGAGTTTACGCTTTTGCAAAGCGGAAGCGAGAATCTTGTCTACTCTTACGGCAGTGCCATGTACTTTTGGGGACTGTCAGACCGAACGCCACACATTTTTGAATTCAGTGTGCCGCAAGGATATAACACCAGTCGCATCAAAGAACGCGATCCCAATATTCGGTTTCACTATGTTAAAGGAAGTCTTCACGGTATAGGCAAAACCACTTGCAGATCTCCACAAGGCGGAAATGTTATCCTGTATGACCGTGAACGCTGCATTTGCGACTTGGTGCGCGACAGAAATGCAATCGACAAGCAACTGTTTACACATGGACTGAAGATCTACTTTGCGTCAAGACCAAATCCCAGAAAACTTCTAAAGTATGGAAAACAGTTTGGGGTTGACGATAAATTGCGTACCTACATGGAGGTGCTGATGTGAGATCACCAGAACAATTAAAAGGCTGGGCGCGCAATGTTGCTGCCGAAAAGCATCTGCGCGCTCAGGAAATTTTGCAGATGTTTATGTTTGAACGTCTGCTGGAACGACTGGCGCTTCGCCGTATCAGAAAAATTTCATTCTCAAGGGAGGACTTCTGATTTCCTCAATGGTTGGGCTTGAGGGTCGAACTACGATGGATATGGATACCACCGTGCGCGGTATCCATATGGAAGAAGAGGAAATCGTTTCTGCCCTCAAAACCATTTTGGCAGTTGATGTTGGTGACGGTATCCGCTTTGAATATCGTTCCATTGCACCGATCCGTGAAATTGATGCATACAACAACTTCCGCGCCCATATTGATGTTCTGTATGGGAAAATCAACACACCCATGAAAATCGACATCACCACCGGCGAACAAAATCACCCCTGCTGCGGTACAATATGAGTTTCCCTGCTTTGATTCCGAAAAGAAAATTCCTATCATGGCTTATACGATAGAAACGATACTTGCTGAAAAGTATGAAACCATTATCCGCCGCGGTGCAACCACCACAAGAGCGCGCGATTTTTATGACCTTTACACGCTGTATCGCACCAGAAAGTCAGAAATTCGCCCGCAAGTCTTAAAGGATGCTGTTCTGCATACGGCTGAAAAGCGAGAATCTCTGGAAGATCTTGCCGATTGGAAAGAAATTTTGGATGACCTAAGGGATGATTCGTCTATGCAACAGTTATGGGATAGCTACGGCATGAGCAATTCCTATGCAGCAGCTATTACATTTGGGCAGACCTTGGAAACTGTCAAGGAAATCTCTGAACTGATTGAGTCTCTGTAACTGAATATCTTACTTAAGCGCTCACATTTGTGGGCGCTTTTTTATTGGAGGAATTCTATGGACATTGAAACTTTACTTAGAAAAGCCGAGCAAAACGGCTGCATGGTCGTGCTGAATGACATTGCCCCCAATCGAGAACGCAGCGAGTTGGTATTTCGTGTGCCGGAAAGCGTATACGACACCCCTGTTGCTGCGCTCGACATAGACGAAAGCACAAAAAACGCGCTGCAAAAGCAAAAAATAACGGTTTTAGAGAATCTGCTGCACCGTCTTGCGATGGGGAAAAATGCGGCAAAACAGTTGCATATCGCGCAGGATGCCGCCGAGCAGGTCGTGAATGCGGTGATCGAAACCGCCTATCGCAGTCTTTCCGAGCCTGAAAAGCGGAATTTCTGGGAAAGAATTCTGCACAATACGGACGGTGATGCGATGTGAAAAACGATCCCCTTGTCGCTAAGCTGTACAACAAAATGCAGCAGGAGCAAAACGAATACCGTGCGTGGCTGCTTGCACAGCCGCCCGAAGAAATTTTGAACCACGCGTATGAGTACAGCTCCCGTGAGGATATCCTCATCGCTCTTGAAAATGCTTCGCTGCGTCCTGCACAGCTGCGCGCTTTGTTGGAATCCCAAGCACCGCTGGCGGACATTTACAAAGACTACCGCGATTGCGATACCAACACACTGGATGTTATGACCTTGTGCATAGCGGATCGCGCCGACATCGACCTGATGGAAAGCACGAAAAAGAACTGGCCGCCCGTTTACTATCAGACCGGTCGATACGCCCGCGAACACGAGGAACTGCCGCAATACCGCGCCTCCATGAAGTTGAACGAGGAATGCCGCGATGAAATTGATGACGCCATTTCTTACAACTATAACGGCTTGTGCTTGGATGACGGTGCCGTGCAGCAGGTATTGGCAGGATACGGCGCAGAGCGCACCCGCTATATTGTTGCAGCAGCCATCCAAGTGCGGGATGGCGATGCGCGAATTTCCCCGCAGAATCGAAGATGGGCGGATTCTGTGCGAACAATTCAAGACATCAATGCGGATGGGTATGACAAGGCGGTGTATTACGCCAATTTGCAATCTCATGCCGGGTTGATCGATATTTTTACTTCGCGTCTGCGTCAGCTGGAGCGCGAGAAAACAGCCCCCGAAAGATAAAAGAGGTGTTTACCCATGAATCGAAAAACAAAATGGAGCCACCGCCTTCTGGCGCTGGCTTTGGCAGCCGTGATGTGCTGCTCCGTGTTCCCGGTCGGCGCGTTTGCCGAAACGCCCTTGCCGCAGGAAAGCACGGTCGCCACTGAGGAACAACAGACCGATGAAACCGAAACCGACAACGGGCAGACCGATGCCAGCAACCCCGACCCCGGAGCAACTACCGAGGAAAGCGCAGCACCAACCACGGATGAGCCTGCTGAAGAAAACGAGACCTTACACCTTTGACGGTGAAATCCTCTACGCGGATATGCCGGACGCCCCCACAGGCTCCTACATCGGCAGCTACGGTTTGCCAGTAGCGACCGGTGAAATCAAAATCGGGCTTAGCGCGTGGGATGCCGATTTAGAGCAGGATAGTTATCTGAGCGCCGAGGCGCTGGACAGTGACAACCTGACACTGACTACACCTTTGCTGGAAGATACCGACTACGCCATTGTGCCGATTCTGGCGCAGGTGGAGTACCCTGCCGATGGCAGTACCCTTGATCTAATTTTGCCGGACGGAGTGACCCTGCTGGACTACTACGGCGCACCCGCTGAAAACGCAGAAAGCCTGCTGCACAATGAGTACAGCGAAACTTCCGCTGCGGTGCTGGGCGTGTATGTGCAGGCGGATGCGGATTTTACCGCGCAGCTGGTTTATACCGCGCCGGACGGCAGCTGCCTGACCAAAACCTTGCAGGTGACCATCGACCGCAATGTGACTGCCGAGTATCCTTTCCCTGACAGCGAAATTGCCGCCTTTGCCGAGCGCCCCACCCCTGCGGTGACAAGCGGCAAAATCACCAAGGTTGCCAAGGTCAACGGCACTTGGCTGATTTGGTTCAACGGCGAACCCGCCTACTGCTGCACCCACGGTGCCAACGGTCAGCCTGCAGGATGCCCGACATACACCTATGTGAACACTTCCACGGTCAACGCAGACCAGTGCATCCCCGGTGACCACTACGGCAACCAGATTCGCATCTGGGGCGGCTTGAACCAGCTTTCTTTGGGCGATGCGGACGATCTGCCCGCTGTTTTTTCCGCTGACGAGGGTGAAGAAATCTCTCTTTTGGATTTCTGTGCATCAATTTATGACGATGTACAGATGTATATCATCGAAAACTTCCCCGAAAGCACCACCGCGGAAATTTATCTTGCCTCTGCCGATGAGCTGCTGAACGGCGTGGAAACCTACGCCTCTGCCCGCGGTTACTACACCTACATCTATAATCCCGGTCGCGCAGGATGGCAGACCGTTGCCCTGATCGGACCTGAGATCGGTGAGGAGGAACCTGAGCCGGAACCTGTTGTGCAGGAATACTACGCCAGTTGGGAGGCACCCGCCCAGACCGCCAGCGGCAGTTTCGATTTTTCCTACGGTGTGCGCACCGACAAGATTCAGACTGCCACACTGGAAAAAGTGGACGGTGCAACGATTGAAATCGAACCTACAACCAAATCCGGCAGCATCGAGGGCGGCAACTGGTCTATCAGCCCTGCCGGAAAGCAAACTGTGACCACCAGCGGTCATACCGCCGATGACAACTACCAGAAGAACGGTGGCGATGCCAGTGCAAGCTGGAGCCTGCACTATGCCGTTACCAAAACATCGGGCACTCGCAATGGACAGGTTGGTCCTTTCACCACGCAGGAGGCTGCTGATGCGGCCGCCAACAGTGCCCGCGACGCCGCCATTGCGGAATTGCAGGGTGAGGCCCAGAACGCTGTCAACAATGCTATAGCAGCGGCTAAAGCGCAGCTGGGAAGCATCCAGTTCCGCTATGAGGAAATCACAGTACCGTATGGATTCGGCAAGTACTGGGGCACGAACGGCAGCAGCCAAACGATTTCGGTACCCGCGAACACCAACAATGACTATGTCATGAAAAATGACGAGTGGAGTTTGCAGGTCAACCTCAAGAAAACCGACAGCGAAACCGGCAGCCAGATCGCAACCGATGCCCAGTATGAGATCTATCAGTGGGATGTGGTGACCGGCAAATACCAGCCCACCGGGGGCTACAACACCTACAGCGTACAGCGTCAGGGCGACGGCAGCTACGCGGTCATCAACAGTGCGGCCTATGCGACCACAGATTCCATGCGGCATACTCTCTACTATACCCAGCGTAATGCGGGCAAGTTTATCATTGTGGAAAGCAAAGCGCCCACAGGCTATTTTGGCGATTGGACAGACATCAATCATCCCGGCATCGTCAACACTCCGCTGGGCAAGCGCGGTTACTATATCGAAATCACCGAGGACAGCGACAATTCTGTAATCTGGCTGGACAACGCTGACTATAATGCCGACATTGCCGCTACCGATAAAGGCGGCACCAAACTTGTCACCAGTACGGGCGTAGAAACCACCGTTACCATCTACGACACTGGCAAGGATTCCAGCCGCACTTTTAACACCGACAACAGCGGCAAAGCGGCCAACGAGGACAGCTACACAATCACACCCTCAGACGGCGTTATGAAAAATGACCGCACCTTGGGCGAAAATCAGCATCTCCAAGGTTGACCTTGATGCCGTGCGGTATGTGGGCGGCAGCGCCGCCCACGGCACAGCCCTTGCCAGCGGGCAAGCTCACGGCGATGCCGCGCTGGACGGCGCGGTGTACGACCTCTACGCCGCCGAAGATATTACGCACCCCGATGGCGTGACCGGCGTGGTGGACTACTCCAAAATCGTGGATGCAGACGGCAATCCCATCTGGCACACCACAATCCGCGACAACAGCGGGCAGTGGGTGTCTGATTATTTACCCGTTCTGAAAAAAGACCACCTTGTAGCCAGCGCTAAAATCGAGAATGGCTGGCTGTGCTTCAGCAATTTGTACCTCGGCAAATATTATGTCGTAGAGCGCTCCACCGGCGTGGTTATCCCGCTGCGTGACGGCGCTCTTGCTGTTTCCGGCACCTATCCCACCGTGGACAGCCGCACCAAGCAGTCACCGGGCAGACCGCCGCGCTTGCCAAGAACGGCAGCGGCCAGTACACGGATTGGGTTTACAAGAACCAGTTTTCTACAGTCTCTAAAGGTAAAGCGTTGGATGGCTCTTGGACTTACGATGCCTATTACCTGTCCTTTGCAGACGGCTACCTCTGCGATGAACATAACTACTACATCACGCCAGCCTATTCTGATGAGGGTTGGTATGTAGAAAAGACCACCTTTGCCGACAATCGACAGGCAGCCGGTGAACAGATCGACAAGACCAGCTACAGCGCCAATTACCACATCCATGCGGATAACGCTTTGGTCGAAAGCCAAGACCAAGTAGCAAAAGGCAATGTGGAAATCAGTAAAATCGTATCCTCCAGCGGTCAAAGCAATGGACTGGAACTGGAGGGCGCAGGCTTTACATTCTTCCTTGTGTCCGACCTGTCCAAACTGAAGCAGTTTGAGCAGACCCGCAGCGGCAGCTACACCCTGCAAAGCATTTTGGATGCCTACATTGATAAGACCTACGATAACGAGCATCCGAAGTGGGATTTTTCTGCGGAAACGCAGGCCATCGCAAAGACCTATGAGGTCAACGCTGACGAAATTGTCGCGTACAACAAAACGCTGACTGCCGCAGGAGAAAACAAGAACGGCAAGGGCGATGGCTGGCAGCCCACCGGCAGCGCCAACGAATACCAGCTTGCCGAAATCTTCAGCAATGACACCGGGAATATTCGTGTGCAGGGTTTACCCTATGGCACTTATCTGGTCGTGGAAACCACCGTACCGCACGACCTGTTCCAAGCTGAACCTTTTATTGTCACCGTTGACCCCGAACAGGATAACAACCCGTGGGGCGCTATGGCTACCCCCAAGGACAGCGTAATGACAGGCTCTGACAGTTATCAGAAATTCACCGTACTGGACGAGGAAATCGAAGTTTATCTCCGCATCACCAAAGTTGACGAGGAAACCGGCAAACCGGTACTGCTGCCCGACACCGCTTTCCAAATCTACTGGCTGGACGAGCAGGGGCATTACCGTTATGACAGCAACGGCAACCCAAAACTCGTCACGATGACCGATACTGTCAACGGCCATCTGACAAAAGATGTAGACACTTTCTACACCAACAGCGAGGGCATCTTAACGCTGCCTGAAAAATTGCCGCTGGGTAAATATCGCATTGTGGAAGTCACCGGCCCGAACGGATTCTACAACGAATGGCTGGATTCTGCCGGATATGAAAACGGCATTTTGGCCGACGATGCAGATGGCATCTACTATGTGGATTTTGAAATCACCACAGACCGCATTTATGCAGCCACCGGCGACAAAAACGAGAACGGCATGGATACCCTTGTGATTGGTGAAAACTACTCTAACCATGAGACGCTGGGCAAATTGACGATCCGCAAAACAGGCGAAGTCTTAGCTGGCTGGGAAACAGAAGCGGGCGCACTTGACCCGTGGATGACCGGTGAAGCCGAAAACGGCAATTTCGTGTATGAAACCCGCCCGCTGGCCAGTGCGGAGTATACCATCACCGCCGCCGAGGATATTTATACGCAGGATCGGCAGACCGACAATTATGGCAACCGCACGCTCTGGTATGCCAAGGGTGATGTGGTCGCCGTAGTCACCACCGGCGACGGCAGCGCAGACATTGCCGCCTTTGCCCCTGCCCGCACCAAGGCCACCTACGATTTCCTGTCCGTAATCCATGACGGCACGATTGGCGAAGTCAGCGTGACCCTGCCGCTGGGCAGCTACCATATCGAGGAAACCAAACCGCCTTACGGCTATGTCGGCACTTCTGACAGCTATGATGTCACTTTCGTTTGGGATGCCCAGTTGAACGATGTGGTTATGGCCACGAGCATTGCCAAGGTTGACGGCGCTGCATCTTCCCAGAGTTTTGAGGTCGTGCGCAGCAAGGATGCCAATGCCGATTTCACCGAGCAGCAGACCTTAAAATTCTACAATGACCGCGAAAAGGCCAAAGTCGGCATCTACAAAACCGATCTGGAAAGCGGCAAATACCTTGCCGGTGCCGTGTTCAACCTGTACACCGCCGATGACATTTACGATGCAGACGGCAGCCTTGTTTTTGCCGCCGGTGAGCTGGTAGCCACCAGCCCCGAAACCAATGCGGATGGCACCACCTACTTCGATTGCGATATTCCCATCCGCGGTGAACAATACGGCAGCAGCACCCACAAGGACGCCGCCACCAACAGCGGCAAGTATATCATCGAGGAAATCCGTGCCCCGCTGGGCTACTATGTCAACGAAGAACCCATGGAAGTCACCTTTACCTACGACGGGCAGACTGTGCGTATTTTGGAAAGCACCTGTACCGACAAACCCACCGAAATGTGG
>ENA-OQDM01000614-OQDM01000614.1-human-gut-metagenome-genome-assembly--contig:-NODE-614-length-19586-cov-1.285935_pt1 | contig 19586 bp, 14 predicted proteins | sample MGYA00242772_ERZ504605 | MGnify/ENA primary metagenome ERZ504605 (study PRJEB26092, sample SAMD00036348) | human gut metagenome | host: Homo sapiens | study: EMG produced TPA metagenomics assembly of... | reverse complement strand
GGCTTGGGGGCGGGTGAAGCATCAGGACGGGATTCCCCAGTCGCCCTATATGGATGAGAACCTGTGGGATGACACGATTTGGATTTGGGATACCGAGTTCATGGTGCTTTTTTGTCGCTATGCGCCTTCGCTATTCCCCGGCATACAGAGCTTGGATAACTTCTATAAGACGATATTGGACGGAGAGCCGGTCTCTTTAAAGATTTGGCATCCGGACAACCCTCCTTTTTTCGCGTGGGTGGAGTATGAGTACTATAAGATGACAGGCGACAAAAGGCGTTTGGAATATGTGTTAGAGGATAATCGTTACCTACAACGCCATTTTTATTGGTTTGAGAAACTGAAGAGGGGCGGTAGCCGTTTTTCCAAGATGCCGGTCATGTTGGAACGGAGGGAGAAAGGTTATTTGTGGGGCGACGTGCAGAGCGGTATTGGACAATACTCCGCGTGGCCGGGGATGCAACGGGGAGATGCTGTGGATGGATGCTTTGGCCCAACAGGCTTTGGCTGCACTTTATATCGAAAGGATTGCCGAGGTCTTGGACGACCCGTCTACGGCCAAGGAGTTTGCCGGGGAGTATGCAGTGAAGAAGGACTTGCTCAATAAGTATTATTGGGATGCGGAGGATGGTTTTTATTATGACATAGAGGAGGCCACGGGCGACTTTGTGAAAGTGCGGACACCGGCTGTGTATTGGGCTATGTTGGCAGAAGTTCCGGGGCGGAAACAAGCGGCGCGTTTGGTGGAATATGCACAGGACGAGGATGAGTTCGGTGGTCAATATCCTTGGCCGTCCGTGTCGCGGAGTGACGCAGACTACAATGGGACGGTAGGAGATTACTGGAGGGGCGGTGTATGGCTGCCTTTGGCTTACATGTCAACCAAGGCACTTGAGACTTACGGTTATCATGATGTGGCACATGAGAATGCGTGCCGTTTGTTGGCGCAAATGTCCGAAACCTACAAGACTTTCGAGCCCCACTCCATTTGGGAATGTTATTCTCCGTCGGCAGCTCGTCCCGGACAGCGGGTGGACGGTGAGAATTTGACGTTGGTGGCTCAAGACTTTTGCGGATGGTCTGCCCTGGGGCCTATTTCTTTGTTTATTGAGAACGTGTTGGGGTTTTATAATATAGATGCCACGGCTCGGCTCGTGGAATGGCGTAAGACAGGTTGGGGCGAGCAAGGTATCCGGAATTTGAGGTTCGGCGATGTGCATACTGACATCGTGGCGGACGGAGATACCGTACGCGTGGTGTCTGATAAGGAATATGTATTGAAAGTGAATGGGAAGAAATACAAAGTAAAAGCCGGAACACAAGATTTTACCTTGAAATAGACCGTGTACCCCCGCCGGGAATCGAACCCGGATTGGCGGTTTAGGAAACCGTAGTTCTATCCATTGAACTACAGGGGCTCTTTCTGTTTTGCAAAGTTAACAGTTTCTGCTTAAAAAGTCGAATACTTGGGACAAAACTTTCATAAGATAGAGGGAAAGGCTCGGTCTTTCTCTCTTTGCATATTTATGCATTTTCCTGTGCTTTTGCGAACTTTATGCTTTTGAAAAGTGAGAGAAGCACGATGAAATGCTATATAAATAAGCTTTTAGATTACGATTTTATAGTATAATCTGTATTCCGGAATGCTTTTAACAGCAAAATATTTTGTTTTTAAACATATCTTTGCGATATTTGCATTCCTAAGGTAGAAAGAATATACAGTAATCATATAAATGCTACAAAAAGTATGGCTGATAGATTAGAAGTAAAAGAGCTGGACCAGGTAGTGGTCCGTTTCTCTGGTGATTCCGGTGACGGTATGCAGTTGGCCGGGAATATTTTCTCTACGGTCTCGGCGACGGTAGGAAATGACATTTGTACGTTTCCCGATTATCCGGCTGATATCCGTGCTCCGCAGGGGTCGTTGACAGGAGTTTCCGGTTTTCAGGTACACATTGGTGCCCAGCGCGTGTACACACCGGGCGATAAGTGCGATGTGTTGGTGGCGATGAATGCGGCTGCGTTAAAGACCCAGTACAGATATGCCAAATCTACAGCATGTATTATTATCGACACCGATTGTTTCCAGGCCAAAGATTTGCAGAAGGCCGCTTTCACGACGGATAATCCGATAGAGGAGTTGGGCATTAAAAACGATGTGATTGCTGCTCCTATCACCCAGATGGTCAAAGCCTGTCTGGCTGACTCGGGCATGGACAACAAAGCTATTTTGAAATGCCGTAACATGTTTGCGCTCGGACTGGTGTGCTGGTTGTTCAACCGCGACCTGGAGATAGCGTTCAATATGTTGCGTGAGAAATTTGCCAAAAAGCCCGCCGTGGCAGAAGCCAATATAAAGGTTATCCAGGCCGGATATGATTACGGGGCAAATACGCATGCCTCTGTGGCCCATACTTATAAAGTGGAATCCAAGACGAAAAAGTCCGGTAAGTATATGGACATCATGGGCAATAAGGCTACTGCATACGGATTTATCGCTGCGGCTGAGAAAGCCGGCAAGCGGCTTTTCTTGGGGTCGTATCCCATTACGCCGGCTACGGACGTGCTGCATGAATTGTCCAAACATAAAAGTTTGGGCGTGACCACAGTACAGTGCGAGGACGAGATTGCCGGTTGTGCCTCTTCCATCGGTGCTTCCTTTGCCGGTGCATTGGCAGTGACTTCTACTTCGGGGCCCGGCGTATGTTTGAAATCGGAAGCCATGAATCTGGCCGTGATTACGGAATTGCCTTTGGTGATACTGAACGTGCAGCGCGGAGGCCCGTCCACGGGCTTGCCCACGAAGAGCGAGCAGACGGATTTGTTGCAGGCCCTTTTCGGACGCAACGGCGAATCGCCGATGCCGGTCATTGCAGCCACTTCGCCTACGAACTGCTTCGATGCGGCCTATTATGCCTCGAAGATGGCTTTGGAGCACATGACGCCGGTGGTGTTGCTCACCGATGCCTTTGTGGCCAACGGTTCCGGTGCTTTCAAGTTGCCCGATTTGAACGATTATCCCGATATTTGTCCTCCTTACGTCACTCCGGAAATGGCCGGGAGCTACACGCCGTACATGCGTAATCCCGACACGCAAGTGCGTTACTGGGCCATACCCGGACAAGAAGGGTATATGCATATTCTCGGTGGGTTGGAGAAGGACGGCCGGACAGGAGCCATCAGCACCGATCCCGAGAACCACGACAAGATGTGTCGTTTGCGCGCAGAGAAAGTGGCTCGAATCCCGGTGCCTGATGTGGAGGTGCAGGGATGCGTGGACGATGCCGAACTGCTGATAGTAGGCTTTGGCGGTACTTACGGCCATTTGCATTCGGCCATGGATGAAATGGTGGCTACAGGCAAGAAAGTGGCTTTGGCTCATTTCTCTTACCTGAACCCCTTGCCTGCCAATACGGCGGAAGTGCTGAAGCGGTATAAGAAAGTCGTGGTAGCCGAGCAGAACTTAGGGCAATTTGCCGCATATCTGCGTATGAAAGTAGACGGTTTCGTGCCCTATCAGTTCAATCAGGTGAAAGGCCAGCCTTTTGTCGTGAGCGAGTTGGTGGCAGCCTTTACCGAGATTTACAACAAATAGTCAAACTTAGAAGAATAAAAGAAAATGAGCGAATATACAGCAAAAGATTATAAAAAGGGATTGCCGCGTTGGTGTCCCGGGTGTGGAGACCATTTTTTCTGGCTTCTTTGCACAAGGCTATGGCCGAAATCGGAGTGCCTCCCTACGAGACAGCCGTGATTTCAGGTATCGGTTGTTCCAGCCGTCTGCCTTATTATATGAATACGTACGCCATGCAGACGATTCACGGACGTGCCGCCGCCATTGCCACCGGCTTCAAGGTGGCCAATCCGGATATCACCGTGTGGCAGATTTCCGGTGACGGCGACGGTCTGGCCATTGGCGGTAACCATTTCATCCATGCCGTCCGCCGCAACGTGGACATCAATATGATTCTGCTGAACAACCGGATTTATGGTCTCACGAAAGGGCAGTATTCTCCGACGTCTCCGAGAGGATTCGTCAGTAAATCCTCTCCTTACGGGACGGTGGAAGACCCGTTCAATCCGGCAGAGTTATGTTTCGGAGCGCGTGGGCATTTCTTTGCCCGTGCCGTGGCTACGGATGCCGCCGGGACGGTGGAAATCCTGAAAGCGGCATACGCCCACAAGGGAGCCGCCGTGTGCGAGATATTGCAAAACTGCGTGATATTCAACGACGGGACGCACGATACCGTTTACACCAAAGAAGGACGTGCCAAGCATGCCATTTATCTGGAACACGGCCAGCCGATGTTGTTCGGTGAAAATAAGGAATTCGGCTTGATGCAGGAAGGTTTCGGGTTGAAGGTCGTGAAGATAGGAGAGAACGGCGTGACGGAAAAAGACATCCTCGTGCATGATGCGCATTGCCAGGACAACACCTTGCACTTGAAGTTGGCCCTGATGGAAGGGCCTGATTTTCCGGTGGCATTGGGCGTGATTCGTGATGTGGAAGCTCCGACATACGACGAGGCGGTCAACCGGCAGATAGAAGAAGTGAAAGAAAAGAAAGCCTATCACAATTTCACGGAACTGCTCTATACGAACGATATTTGGGAGGTAAAGGAGTAAGTTCCCCGTGAAAGGGAAAGGAAAGAAAAGGCGGCTGTTCCTTATCGTGGGGCAGCCGCCTTTTTTGTTCCGTCTTTCTGTTTCGATAGGCGGGCGGCGGGCTGTCGGTTGTCAAAATCCGTTATATCTGCTTGCCTTTATGTAAGGTACTGGTTTTCAACCTGCAATAGGTCGGAAATTTTTGTCCGTCAAATGAAAAATCAATCTCAGGAGATTGGAAAATCGTTCGCCTGAGATTGATTTACCGTTTGGCGCAGAACGGTGCGCAGCTTTCTGCCAGGCCCCGTCCGTCATGCTTTTTTACTTCTTACAGTTTTCCGCCGTAGGCCAAATCGCCTGCATCGCCAAGTCCCGGGACGATGTACATGTGGTCGTTCAGCTCCGGGTCGATAGCTCCGCACCACAAGGTATAGTCCGTGTCTTTGAATGTTTCCGTCAGGTAGTCCACGCCCTTCCGGCTGGCTATCGCACTACATAAATGCACTTTTCCCGGTATGCCTTTGGTCTCGAATGCCTTGAGCCCCAATTCCATGCTTCCGCCCGTGGCCAGCATGGGATCGGCGATGATAAGCGTTTTGCCGTTCAGGTCCGGCGTGGCCAGATATTCGATATGTATGCCCACTTCGTGGCATTCTTTGTCTTTGTAGAATCGGTAGGCCGACACGAATGCGTTGTCGGCCTCCTCAAACACATTCAGGAAGCCTTGATGGAAAGGGAGGCCGGCCCGGAAGATGGTTCCCAGTACGATAGGGTCGTTGTACAACAGCGTGGGCGCCGTGCCCAACGGGGTTTGTATGTCTTTGACGGAATAATCCAGCGTTTTACTGATTTCGTAAGCCATTACTTCCCCGATTCTTTCCAGATTGCGGCGGAACCGCGCCCTGTCTTTCTGTATGCATACGTCCCGGAGTTCCGACATGTATCTGTTGACAACCGTTTGTTGCTCTGCAAAGTTAATTACTTTCATATTTGGATGGATTTAAATATACTTGAGAACAAAAGTAACAAAAACTTCTTGAAAATGTAAACTCCGTGTAGCAAATATAGCTTTGGTTCTTAGGTTTTGGGAAATTTAACGGAAGAATGTTTTTGAATTAAGAAAAATAATATGCCGAAAGTTTCAGATGCACGCATTTCTTTGTAATTTTTGTCAGCGCAAAAAGGAAGTTTTTTTATAGTGAATTGATTTCTAACCAAATATTATTTTAGAAAATGGCAAATTTAGATTTGAGTAAGTACGGTATTACCGGTACTGTTGAGGTTCTCCACAATCCGTCATACGACGTATTGTTCCAGGAAGAAACCAAAGCTGGTTTGGAAGGTTTTGAAAAGGTCAGGTAACGGAATTGGGTGCAGTGAATGTGATGACAGGTATTTATACCGGTCGTTCTCCCAAGGACAAGTTTATCGTAAAAGACGCTACTTCTGAGAACACCGTATGGTGGACTTCTGAAGAATATAAGAATGACAACAAGCCTGTAACTCCTGAGGCTTGGAAGGTATTGAAGGATTTGGCTGTGAAGGAGCTTTCAAATAAGAAATTGTTTGTTGTCGACGGTTTCTGCGGTGCTAACAAGGCTACTTGCCTGAAAGTGCGTTTCATCGTGGAGGTTGCATGGCAGGCTCACTTCGTAACGAACATGTTTATCCGTGCTACGGAAGAAGATTTGAAGGATTTCGAACCTGATTTCGTGGTTTACAACGCTTCTAAGACTAAGGTTGAAAACTACAAGGAACTGGGCTTGAACTCAGAAACAGCCGTAGTCTTCAACTTGACTTCAAAAGAGCAAGTCATCATCAACACTTGGTACGGTGGTGAAATGAAGAAGGGTATGTTCTCTATGATGAACTATTTCAATCCTTTGCGCGGTATCGCTTCTATGCACTGCTCTGCCAATACCAGCATGGACGGCACCAGCTCTGCTATCTTCTTCGGTTTGTCCGGTACCGGTAAGACGACTTTGTCTACCGACCCGAAACGTAAGTTGATCGGTGACGACGAGCACGGATGGGACGACGAAGGCGTATTCAACTACGAAGGCGGTTGCTATGCTAAAGTTATCAATCTGGATAAAGAATCCGAGCCCGATATCTACAAGGCTATCAAACGTGACGCTTTGTTGGAGAATGTAACGGTAGATGCTAACGGCAAGATTGATTTTGCAGATAAGAGCGTAACGGAGAATACACGTGTATCTTATCCTATTTACCACATCGAGAATATCGTGAAGCCTATTTCCAAGGGTCCTCACGCAAAGCAGGTAATCTTCCTGTCTGCTGATGCCTTCGGTGTATTGCCTCCCGTTTCTATCTTGAACGACCAGCAGGCTCAATACTACTTCTTGTCTGGTTTTACTGCCAAGTTGGCCGGTACGGAACGTGGTATCACTGAACCGACTCCGACGTTCTCTGCTTGTTTCGGTGCTGCTTTCTTGAGCTTGCATCCTACGAAATATGCAGAAGAACTCGTGAAGAAGATGAACAAGGTAGGTGCCAAGGCATACTTGGTGAACACGGGTTGGAACGGTACGGGCAAGCGTATTTCCATCCGCGATACTCGTGGTATCATCGATGCCATCTTGGACGGTTCTATCGACAAGGCTCCTACGAAGACTATTCCTTACTTCGATTTCGTTGTTCCTACGGAGTTGCCGGGTGTTGATCCGAAGATTCTCGATCCTCGCGACACTTACGCTGACGCTGCAGAGTGGACGAAGAAGGCTGAAGATTTGGCTGCCCGTTTCATCAAGAACTTTGCGAAGTTCACGGGTAACGAGCCGGTAAGGCTTTGGTTGCAGCAGGTCCGAAGTTGTAATTTTACAGTAAAGCATAACATTGAAAGTCTGTCTGGATTCTTCAGGCAGACTTTTTTTGTTTCGGCGCATGAATGTTGTAAAACTAAAAAACTGTAAAAACAGATAGATTCTTTCCGGTTCGTTTTTAAACCCCTCCCACTTTTTTTATCTTTGCAATTAAAAACTTTATTCTTGATGATGAAGAAAATAACCTCATTACTGTTATTATGGGTCATGGTCTTGCCGCTTTGGGCACAGTTTCACGACCCGGTAAGTTTTTCTGTTTCCCAAAAGAAACTGTCTGCCTCTGAATTCGAGATTGTTTTTACCGGAAAGGCGGAAGCGGGTTGGCATGTCTATTCTACGGACATTCCGGACGGCGGCCCTACTCCGGCTACCATTAATTTCGATGAACAGAAAGGAGTGGAGCCGGTAGGTAAGCTGACGGCACGTGGAAAGGTGCATAAGGCGTACGACAATCTTTTCGGGATGGAAGTCAGCTACATGGAAAATACGGCTGTTTTCGCGCAGAAAATGCGTATTACGGACGCTACTTATTCCGTGAAAGGGTATCTGAACTATGGGGCTTGTAACGATGAGAATTGCATGCCTCCCACCAATGTGGAGTTTACTTTCTCCGGAAGCGGAAAGCCCGCGGCCGGTAATGCTGTGGCAGAGCCTCAGAAGCAGAAAGAGAAAACTGCGGATACGCCGGTAGCGGAGAAAGAGGAAAAAGCAGATGCGCCCGTAATCGGAGGGGCCGATACGGTGGCCACGGGTTTGGTCGTGACGGATTCCGTACCTTCTGCGGTGGCCGGTAGTAATGCTGCTGTGGCGGCAAGCGACTATTGGACGCCCGTTATTGATGAGTTGGCAGCTTTCGGTGAAGATGCCTCCAATGCAGCCAGCCAGACGTGGTGGAAGATATTCCTGTTGGGATTCCTCGGCGGCTTGGTTGCTTTGCTTACTCCTTGTGTCTGGCCGATCATCCCGATGACCGTGAGTTTTTTCCTGAAACGTTCGGGAGACAAACGCAAAGGTATTCGCGATGCGACGACGTATGGTGTGAGCATTGTGGTCATTTATGTGCTTTTGGGCTTAGTGATTACCGGTATTTTCGGGGCCAGTGCCCTGAATGCCCTGTCCACGAATGCGGTATTCAACATCTTTTTCTGCCTGATGTTGCTGGTGTTTGCCGCCAGTTTCTTCGGTGCTTTTGAAATTACGTTGCCTTCTTCGTGGAGCAATGCGGTAGACAATAAGGCCGAATCTACCACAGGTTTGTTGAGCATCTTCCTGATGGCTTTTACCCTTGCTTTGGTTTCTTTTTCTTGTACGGGGCCGATTATCGGTTTTCTGTTGGTAGAAGTGTCCACGTCGGGCAGTATTCTTGCCCCGACTATCGGTATGTTGGGTTTTGCCATTGCCTTGGCCTTGCCTTTCACCCTCTTTGCCATGTTTCCGGCTTGGCTGAAGACGATGCCGAAATCCGGTAATTGGATGAATTGTGTGAAGGTGACGCTCGGTTTCTTGGAATTGGCTTTTGCCTTGAAGTTCTTGTCGGTGGCAGATTTGGCTTACGGTTGGCATATCCTCGACCGCGAGGCTTTCCTGAGTTTGTGGATCGTGATTTTTGCTTTGTTGGGCGCTTATCTTATCGGTTGGCTGCGTTTTCCGCACGATGAAGATGAATATGATGAGTCGGGTAATGTCGTGGTCAATCATCGTACATCGGTCACCCGTTTCTTCATGGCTTTGGTTTCCTTCTCTTTTGCCATTTACATGGTTCCCGGTTTGTGGGGAGCGCCGCTGAAGGCTATCAGTGCCTTTTCGCCTCCGATGAGCACGCAAGACTTCAACCTTTATGAGAACGAGGTGAAGGCTCAGTTCATGGATTATGATGCCGGGATGGAATATGCGCGCAGGCAAGGTAAGCCCGTGATGATAGACTTTACCGGATACGGTTGCGTGAACTGCCGCAAGATGGAGTTGGCTGTGTGGGCCGACCAGAAGGTTGCGGATATCATGCAGAACGATTACGTGCTAATCACGTTGTATGTGGATGAGAAGACCAAGCTGCCGGAACCTATTAAAGTGACAGAGAACGGTCAGGAACGTACTTTGCGTACGGTAGGTGACAAATGGAGCTATTTGCAACGCAGTAAGTTCGGAGCCAATGCCCAGCCGTTCTATGTGTTGCTCGACAACGAAGGCAAGCCGTTGAACAAGTCATATTCGTACGACGAGGATGTCAATAAGTATATAGATTTCTTGCAGACCGGTTTAAAGAATTATAAGAACAAGTAGTTCTTATATGGAGAATATCAGGGGATGTATCAGATACCAATGGTACATCCCTATTTTTATGTTTGGTTTTTAACGTTATTTTTCATCGGAATGAGCAAGGATTTGGCCGGTTCGCGGTTTGATAAACAGAATGTCGGATTTTTAAATTGGATGAAAAATGAAGAAGTACATGTCTTATGGGTGTTGGCCTGCCTGTTGGCGGCTCCGGTTTTGTTTCAGTCTTGTTCGGACGATGATGACGAGGTTTATGTATGGTATCCTTATCTCAGTCCGAATGCTTTGGTGACGGTCAAAGGCGGAACGGATTCCTGTTTCTTGCAGTTGGACGATGAGACTACGCTTTGGCCGGTAAATCTGTCCTCTTCCCCTTTCGGAGAAAAGGAAGTGAGGGCTTTGGTTCATTTTACGGACGTAGATGGGGAAAAGCATTTCTGTAAGCGTGCGGTCTATGTAAACTGGATGGACAGCATTCTGACGAAAAAAACGGTTCCGGATTCTGCTTTGGTGAACGATTCGCTGTATGGGAATGACCCGGTGGATATCGTAGATGATTGGGTGACTGTGGCAGAAGACGGTTATCTGACGCTGCGTTTCTCTACTTTGTGGGGCAATAGGGGGATTGCCCATAAGGTGAATTTATTGACCGGAGGTAATCCGGAGAATCCTTATGAGGTGGAGTTTCGTCACGATGCTTGCGGAGATGCGGGGAGTTGGCGAAGCGATGCGCTTGTGGCCTTTGATTTAGGGAAGCTTCCCGATACCGGAGGTCGTACGGTCAAACTGACGTTGGTTTGGCAGTCGTTCCGGGGGAGGAGAACAGCGGAATTCGATTATTGTACCCGTAAAAAGACAGGAAACGTAGCCAGACAAATAGAGCAAATGCAAAGAGGAGGTATGTTACGATAGTGTTGGAGGACAGATAACCGTTCGTTCAGAATGACGCGTATCGGAAACGGAGGCGAACAGGATTTGGTTCGAGATATACAGCGGGGCGACCGTGTAGCGATGAAATTATTATATTGTCGCTATGCGGGTTGCCTCACAGCCGTATGTTCCCGTTATGTGGCTTGTATGGACGATGTGAGAGACGTCCTTCAGGATTGTTTCGTGAAGATATTCACTTCCATTCACGGTTTCGAGTGGAGGGGTGAAGGCTCTCTCCGGGGATGGATGGTACGTATTGTGGTGAACGAGTCATTGAAATTCTTGAAGCGCAACCGGCAGTTGGAATCTCTTGGCGATGGGTGGGACGTACCGGATACGGTAGAGGATGAGCCGGATGCGGAGGACATTCCTTCTGAAGTTCTTCAGGAAATGATTTGCCGTTTACCGGCAGGGTATAGGGCTGTTTTCAATTTGTATGTATTCGAAAAGAAAAGCCATAAAGAGATTGCGGCGATGCTGAATATAAAAGAGAGTACATCGGCTTCGCAACTGCATCGGGCAAAGGCGGTGTTGGCAAAGGAAGTTCAAAGATATAAAGCTCAGGTCAATGGAAGATAAATGGTTGAATGAATGGCAAAAGAAACTGGACGGTTACGAGGTCGCCCCCTCCCGACGGGCTGTGGGACGGGATAAACAAGGCTTTGGAAGAGCGACGCCTGTCCGTCTCCTCCTCTCGTGGAAGGCGTACCGTATGGCTTCGCCTGGCCGGGATAGCGGCGGCGTTGGCGATCGTTGTGCCCTTGGGAAGAAACGTATGCCGGCCGGTTTTTACGTCTCTTGTAGAAAATCGCATTCAAACCGAAGACATTTTTCCGGAGCCGTCGGATGTCTTTTGGGCAAAAGTCCGGAGAGTGAAAAAGGAATCATATCGTGGTAAACCGTTCGGGAAAGATACGGTGACTTTCTGCGACCGTCCCATCGTATTAGAGGAAGGTCAGGAGATTTTAACGGAGGAGAGGAAAGAATTGTAGCCGAAAGGGAAAAAACGGTTTCTGAAGATACTCTTGAGTATATGGAGAAAGCTTATCCTGACGGGATAGACCGGCATACTAAGTGGGTTGCAAACGTCGGGAAGGTTAAGAATGAAAGCTCACATTTACTGGCCATAAGTCTTTTTGCATCCAATACACCCGGAAAATCGGTGATGAATCACGAGAACGGAGGGGTTGCCCTGATGGGAGCTATTCCCTCTTGGGAACACCCCGAGACCATGGGATATGGAAAATATCCGGTGGCGGGTATAAAGTCCGCCCACCCGTATGTGGATGACTTTGTCCCGATGAAACATAAACAACCCGTCAGGTTCGGTGTGTCCGTTTGTTATGCCTTGAATGAAAGATTCGGTATAGAAAGCGGCCTTTCTTATACTTATCTTTCGTCAAGTCTTTCTTCTTCGGGAGAAGATTATAGTTATAAGGTACGGCAATCCTTACAATACGTAGGGATTCCCTTGAACTTTAGGGTCAGCTTGTGGAAGAAACGGTGGATGGATTTGTATCTGTCGGCCGGAGGAATGGCTGAGAAGTGCGTGGATGGAGATTCGGAAACGGATTATATGTGGCGAGGAAGGATAAAGTCGTCTACACACAAGGCTATACGGGAAAAACCTTGGCAATGTTCTGTAAATGCGAGTGCCGGGATACAGTTTAACTTGTCGTCGGTGGTAGGTTTGTATGTGGAGCCGGGAGTGAGTTACTATTTTGATAATGGAAGTTCTGTTTCTAATATTTATAAGGAGAAACCATTGAATTTTAATTTGGAATTCGGACTTAGGTTTTCTCTCGGTTTGTGACATAAAGCTTCTCCTTTCCGGAGGTTGGATCTGATAATCTTGTACGTTCGGTTTTTATTTTGGAAAACTTTTGGCCTTCTTGTGGGCGAGGGTTTAGTTTATAATCTTCTGTTTATTAGATTATTGATTGCTTTGTGGGTTCTTGAATTGGAAAACTTTAGAATAAAAACCGCAAAAACTCTTGCACGAAAAAAGGAAAAGGTGTACCTTTGTCATTGTTCAGGTGCCCTGTTTGCCAGTCGGCCGACAGAGTGAAAAGGGAACGGGGTGAGAGTCCCCGACAGACCCGCTGCTGTGAACTCTTTATGCGTTTCATGACATACTGCATCCACTGTTTCGTCGGGCGAAACGGGAAGGACATGAAACGAGAGTAAGTCAGAAGACCTGCCTGTGACATAGCCGATACGGACTCCGGGGATAAGGGAACGACGGCGGGAACGTAATAAGAAAGATACAAACTTTTAAGTGTCGAAGATACGGGGCTTCTTTTAGGAAAAGGAGGCAGGGATTTTTTCGGCCTGAAAAATAAATGCAATATGATACAGACAGTTGTGAAAAGGGACGGGCGCATTGTGGGGTTCAATGCCCGGAAAATCGGTGATGCCGTACGTAAGGCCATGGTACATACTGAGGCCGGTGAGAATGAAGAGCTGATTCATTTGATATGCGAACACGTGGCTAACCGTGGAAAGGTACAGATGACGGTGGAAGAGATTCAGGATGCCGTGGAGGTGGAGCTGATGAAGAGCCGCCGTAAGGATGTGGCGCAGAAATATATCGCTTACCGTAACCAGCGCAGCATTGCCCGCAAGGCTAAAACGCGTGACATGTTCTTGGAGATCATCAATATCAAGTCCAACGACGTGACCCGCGAGAATGCCAACATGAATGCCGACACGCCGGCCGGCATGATGATGAAGTTTGCCAGCGAGACCACCAAACCTTTCGTAGACGACTACCTGTTGAGCGAAGAGGTGAAAGAGGCGGTTAAGCACAACTATCTGCACATTCATGACAAGGATTATTATCCCACCAAAAGCTTGACGTGCGTACAACATCCGCTCGACCACATCCTGAAGCATGGTTTCTCTGCTGGACACGGGGAGTCCCGTCCTGCCAAACGTATCGAGACGGCCAGCATTTTGGCCTGTATTTCTATGGAAACGGCACAGAATGAGATGCACGGCGGCCAGGCTATTCCTGCGCTTGATTTTTATCTGGCTCCTTTCGTGCGTGCTAGTTTCATCGAAGAAGTGAAGGTCTTGGAGGAGTTGAATGCCGAAGACTACTCTCATTTATATCATAAGGAAGTGGACGATTTTGTCACTCGTCCTCTGGACGGTCTGACCGGCGACGCACGTATCCTCCAGCATGCGATGAACAAGACTGTGGCCCGGGTGCATCAGGCCATGGAAGCCTTTATCCACAATATGAATACCATCCATTCCCGTGGCGGGAACCAAGTGGTGTTCAGTTCCGTGAACTACGGTACGGATACCTCGGCCGAGGGGCGTTGCATCATCCGTGAAATCCTGCGTAGTACTTACGAAGGGGTGGGCAACGGCGAAACGGCTATCTTCCCGATTCAAATCTGGAAGAAGAAGCGGGGTGTGAGCTATTTGCCTACCGACCGCAACTACGACCTTTACCAATATGCCTGCAAGGTGACGGCCCGTCGTTTTTTTCCGAATTTCATCAATCTGGACGCCACGTTCAACCGGCATGAACTGTGGCGTGCCGACGACCCGAAACGTTACCTGTATGAAACGGCTACAATGGGTTGCCGCACCCGCGTTTTTGAAAACCGTTTCGGGCCGAAGACCTCTATCGGACGGGGAAATATTTCTTTTTCAACCATCAACATCGTGCGTTTGGCTATCGAGTGCATGGAGATTGCAGATGAAGAAGAACGTATCGCCTGTTTCTTTGCCAAGCTCGACCATATGCTGGAGATCACGGCCCGTCAGTTGCATGAGCGCATGGAGTTCCAGAAGACAGCCTTTGCCAAGCAATTCCCGTTGGTGATGAGCGCGCTTTGGTTGGGATGCGAGAAGTTGAAGCCCAACGATACGATAGCTCCGGTGATTAACCAAGGGACGTTAGGCATCGGTTTCATCGGTTTGGCCGAATGCTTGGTCGCTTTGACCGGCAAGCATCATGGAGAGTCGGAAGAGGCACAGCAGCTCGGCCTGAAGATAGTGACCTACATGCGTGACCGTGCCAACGAGTTCTCGGAACTCTACCAGCATAATTACAGCGTGTTGGCCACTCCGGCTGAAGGATTGGCCGGAAGGTTTACCCGAGGTGACCGCAAACAGTTCGGTATTTTGCCGGGTATTACCGACCGTGAGTATTATACCAATTCCAATCATGTACCGGTGTATTACAAGTGCAGTGCCCGTCATAAGGCCGAAGTTGAGGCACCGTATCACGACCTGACGCGGGGCGGCCATATCTTCTACGTGGAAATCGACGGGGATGCCACTCACAATCCGGAAGTCATTATGCGCGTGGTAGACATGATGGACAAGTATAATATCGGTTACGGCTCGGTGAACCACAACCGTAACCGTTGCATGGCTTGCGGATACGAAAATGCCGAACCAGAGATGAAAGTGTGTCCCAAATGCGGCAGTGAGCATATCGACCGTCTGCAACGCATTACCGGTTACTTGGTCGGGATGACCGACCGTTGGAATAAGGCCAAGCTGGCTGAACTGAATGACCGTGTGTACATGAAAACCGATAAACGACGATGATTTCAGTCATAAAGATTGTTGAGGACACGACGGTGGACGGACCGGGGTTTCGCACGACGGTGTATGCCGCCGGTTGTCCCAATGCCTGTCCCGGCTGCCATAATCCGCAGTCGTGGGACATCGAGTCCGGAACCCTGATGACGACGGAAGAAATCATGCAGGTCATCCGGGCCGATGAGTTTGCGGACGTGACGTTCAGCGGCGGCGACCCGATGTTCCAGCCCGAAGGGTTTGCCGAACTGGCGGAAGCCGTGAAACGGGAGACCGGGAAAAACATCTGGTGTTATACCGGTTATAAGTTCGAACGGTTGCGGCATGACAGACGGCAGGCTGAACTGCTGCAATACATCGACGTGTTGGTGGACGGGCCATACGTGGAATCCTTACGCGACCGTGACGTGTTGTTTCGCGGTAGTCGCAACCAACGTCTGATTGACGTGCAGGCTTCTTTACGCGAGGGCGAAGTCGTTTTGTACGCGCAATGAGATAATAATAGGGCTGCATTTATACGCATCCCGCACGCTCTTATCGGAAGCGTGGCGGGATGTGGTTGTTTATAGATGGGTATGAGAATTGTTGTTTACTTTACCAGTACTTTATTTCCTTTGATGACGTACATGCCTTTTTCCAGTCCTTTCAGAGCTTGGGATGCTTGCACGTTTTGGCGTACGAGTTGTCCATTAAGGGTGTACACGTCTACCCGGGAGTCACTTGTGGCGGTAATGCTCGGGATGCCGCTACCGGGGGTCGTGTTCACGTAGAGGGACACCGGTTGTTGTCCGCTTTTGTAGCAAGCGAAACGGGGCGATGAGGCATTGTATTGGATGGTGCGGTTCTTGTAAGCGTTGTTTTGGATGGAAGCTTGTCCACCGCTTACGGTGATGGTCCACTGTGCGTTGTCGCTTTCAGTTGATTCCTCGCCGTGCAGCTTGTTGTCGTTCGAGGTCAGCGACAGGTAAACTTGCGATGCGGCGTCATACAAGGTGTAGGCTCCTTCCGTTCCGCCGAGAATCATTTGGTAAGGCAATCCTTCACGGTCTACTTCTGTGTGTATCTTGTTGGCTTCGAAAGTAATGCCGCAAGAACTTCTGAAGTCCTTTTGGATGGCTCCCATGGCGGTAGACTTGTCCTCGCATACAATCAAGTAACGGTTTCCGGTTTGGAGTTCTTCCGCCGATGTGACTTTACGGAAAATTTGTATGCCCTCGTCCGGTGTGGTGTTGACGAGGGTGTAGGAGGCATTCACCGTCCCGCTCGTTTTATCATCTTTCATAGCGTAAGCTTCGATGGTGGTAGGTTCGGTGATTTCCACATAGACGGGTGGTTCTTCCGTACGTAGGTTACCGCCGTTCAGGGAGTAGACGATATAAGCACCCGCCGTGGCCGTATTGATCGTGACAATGGTTCCCTTGTCCACGCTGCCGGGTGTAGGGGTAAAGGTGGGGCTTTCCACGTCTGTGGCTGGAGGAGTCACTTCGCCGCCTTCATAATTGTCCGGGTCGAAATCCACGTGGGTCTTCTCGCCCCCAAACGTATTGTTCCAGTCCCGGAAAGTCGATGTAAGGGTTGCGGTTGCCTTGTATGCCGTATACCTTATTGTTACGGGCTGTTTCTTTTTCGCTGACAGGGTCTTCCGCAGCCCAACGCAGCAGCATGTCGAGTGCCCATTGGGCAAAACCCGGATAGCTTTTGCCGTCCAGCATGTCGCTGTTCCAAGTGGCTATCCGGTTTTCGTAACAGGTGACCATATAGAAATAGGAGCGTGCGAAATCTCCTTTGTATTCATCAGCCGGTTCGAACACGATGTCGCTGTAGCCGCTGACGGTGCTTTTCCCGAGTTTGCTGAATCCTCCGTTCGATTTGTATTTCTCGCCATTGGTTTCACCAAAAGGGTAGTTTCCTCTTTGGTTGTTCACATATCCGTCTGTGGGGTACAAGTGGAATAAGTCTGTATACATAGGATAGTCATCATTGAACCAGCTTTTGGGGAATGAGTGTTCCCGGTTATAGCAGTCCTCTTCCTTTTTATAAGTTCCGCATTGGTCGTCTATGAAGATGAAGTCGGAGCTGGAAGAATACATATCCCAAACTCTGCCGTCTTCACGTACATCTGTTTTTTGCATGTCCGTCCAAAGCTCTTTGTAGCTTCGCTCCGTGTGTTCGGTAATAATGGAGAAGAGGGCGGTTTTCAGTCCGGAACCGTGAGTGCCTGTCGCAAACTCGTAATAACCAGCAGGAATTTGTGCCCATAACTGGAACAGGACGCAGAGGAGCGTCCAGGAAGATAGGAGTCTTTTCATGACTTGTTGTTTTATATTAGCTTGCTAATTTACAGAAATTATCCTTTTCGAATGGATTTGGAGCGTATAAATTTTATGATTTAAGGAAATGCTGTATGGAAAATCTTCCCCAGATTTCATTTCTATTATTTGAAACGGTATTTTTAAGAATGTGAAGTCTTGGAAAATCTGTCTGTAGCTCTATTATATAAAATGTGCAAAACGGATTGAAAAAGCCGTTTTGCACATAATGAATTAACCGGAAGAGATCCAGCCTTGTTTTTTTAGTCGCGGTTGGCGCGCTTACGTTCCGTGTGGTCGAGAATAATCTTACGCATGCGCATGCTCTTGGGCGTTACTTCCACGTACTCGTCTTCGCGAATATATTCCAAAGCTTCCTCCAACGAGAGGATGGTGGCCGGAACGATACGGGCCTTCTCATCGGAGCCGGAGGCACGCATGTTGGTCAACTGTTTGCTCTTGGTAACGTTCACCACCAGATCGTTTTCGTGGATATGTTCTCCTACGATTTGCCCGGCGTAGACCGCGTCCTGCGGTTCGATGAAGAATTTACCTCGGTCTTGCAGGTTATTGATGGCGTAGGCGAAAGCCGTTCCGCTTTCGAGAGCAATCATTACTCCGTTGCTTCGGCGGCTGATGTCGCTTTATAAGGTTGGTACTCTTTAAAGCGGTGGGCCATGATGCTTCGCCCTGACTGGCCGTGAGCACATTGGTACGCAGACCGATGATACCACGCGAAGGAATGTCGAATTCGATGTCTACGCGGTCACCCCGTGTCTCCATAGAGGTCATTTCGCCTTTGCGGCGCGTCACCATATCGATCATCTTGCTGGAGAACTCTTCGGGTACGTTGATGGTCAGCTCTTCAATCGGTTCGCAACGCTGTCCGTCTATTTCCTTGTAGATGACTTGGGGTTGTCCTACTTGCAATTCATATCCTTCGCGGCGCATGGTTTCGATGAGCACCGAAAGATGGAGCACACCGCGTCCTGCCACGATCCAACGGTCGGTGTATCCGTCCGGCATGGAGACACGTAAGGCGAGGTTCTTCTCCAATTCTTTTTCCAATCGTTCGTTGATGTGGCGGCTGGTGCAGAACTTGCCTTCTTTGCCGAAGAACGGCGAGTCGTTGATAGTGAAGAGCATACTCATGGTTGGTTCGTCGATGGTAATGGTCGGCAACGGTTCCGGGTTTTCATAATCGCAGAGGGTATCGCCGATTTCAAAGTTTTCCAAACCGACGATGGCGCAGATGTCTCCCGAAGAAACTTCGGCTGTTCTTTGGCGTCCCATACCGGTAAAAGTATGCAGTTCTTTGATTTTGGTTTTCTCCCGACTGCCGTCGCGGTGGCAGATGGTGATGTTCATGCCCTCTTTCAGGGTGCCGCGATGTACGCGTCCCACAGCGATACGTCCGGTATAGTTAGAATAATCCAACGAGGTGATGAGCATCTGCGGTGTTCCTTCTAATTGTTGGGGAGCCGGGATATGCTCTACAATCTGGTCGAGCAGGTAGAGGATGTCGCCGGTCGGTGTTTTCCAATCCTCGCCCATCCAGTTGTTTTTAGCCGACCCGTATATCACGGGGAAATCGAGCTGTTCTTCTGTCGCGTCCAGATCGCACATGAGGTCGAACACCATTTCGTACACCTCTTCGGGACGGCAGTTCGGTTTATCCACTTTGTTGATGACCACGATGGGCTTCAGACCTATTTCGAGTGCTTTTTGCAACACAAAACGCGTCTGAGGCATCGGACCTCGAATGCGTCTACTAATAGGATACAGCCGTCGGCCATATTCAGCACACGTTCCACTTCGCCGCCGAAGTCGGAGTGTCCCGGTGTGTCGATAATATTGATTTTCGTACCTTTATAATTAATGGAAACATTCTTGGATAGAATGGTGATACCGCGTTCGCGCTCCAGTTCGTTGTTATCCAGCATCAATTCACCGGTCTGCTGATTTTCGCGGAACAGGTTGCCCGCCAGCAGCATCTTGTCCACCAACGTAGTCTTTCCATGGTCTACGTGGGCAATAATAGCAATGTTTTCTAAATGTTCTG
>ENA-OQDM01000611-OQDM01000611.1-human-gut-metagenome-genome-assembly--contig:-NODE-611-length-19638-cov-1.130285_pt1 | contig 19638 bp, 14 predicted proteins | sample MGYA00242772_ERZ504605 | MGnify/ENA primary metagenome ERZ504605 (study PRJEB26092, sample SAMD00036348) | human gut metagenome | host: Homo sapiens | study: EMG produced TPA metagenomics assembly of... | reverse complement strand
CGTCCGTCCCCCCATGGTCTGACGTAACGCAAACCAACCAGTCTTCATTGGCCGCATCCTTCCTTGCACCAATCACTTCCAACAGACGCCCCAAATAAGTATCCACTTGTTTCAGCCCATCTACATATTGCGCATTAGAAGCCTTGAATCCGCCCTGCAAACCGGCATCCTGCACATCCTTGAAAGCTGCCAACGTAAAGCGGTAATCACCACTGGACAACTGCTTCTCCAATGTTTCAAACGTTTGCTCATCGGAAGCGGTCGTCACCACAGACTGCATCATTCCCACAAAATGGTTCAGGTTTTCCCATGGTGTCACACAGGACATTCGCAACATGGGATCATTATTGGACAGATACTGCACCACAGTATTGGGAATCACCGGTGAAGCCCCCATCACATAGTCCGGTGTATATGAATAATCCTTAATGCGGTGCATTCGAGAATTGACCCCGGTAAGCATGGATGCCCAAGTCACAGGATCTTCCTCCGAAAAGCTTCCCCGGTTATCAGGCAACCAATCATGCCCGTCCGCAAGGCCGACCCAAGCATATTTACTATGTGCCAGCATCTGTTTCAAAACGGGCAGATTCCCTTTTTCCACTTCCTCTTTCACCACCGTTCCCCTTGCACCGTCAATATTGACCCAAAGTACGTAACGTACCACTCCGTCGTCTTTTTTGGATACCTCGCTTGAGCCTCCGGCTATATCGGCTGGCGTATCATAGACCGTACAAGCCGTACACAATCCGCACATGAACCATACCAGCCACCTGAATTTATTTGCTATCTTATTCATATTTCCACCTTTTAGTTTCCTTTCTTATAATATGTACCGAACTCCGACAATTTTTGTTGGCGATACTGATGATATTTCTCAAAAAGCCCCAAAGAATCGGTTTCCGCCTGCCGGTAAAGATTGCGTTCCTCGAACACCAAACGCAGGTAACGGGCTGAGACTTTCCCCTTGTCGAATCCGACAAAACGCTCATTTTTAAGCGCGGAAGCCAATGTTTGACTGGCCTGGCTATATCATGCCATGTTTGTTGTGCATGTTCCTGCAAAGCGAAACCAGAAGCGTCCGTAGTCTGTACCTTGAAAGATGACACACAGCGTACATCGCCATTGGCATAATAGAATCCATCGATGGTTTGGGACTTGCCCATGTCTATAATCACGTAATAAGGCAAGCTTCTGGGAGAATCCTGATAATCATTTTCCCAGGGAGACAAATAAGAACTCCAGTACGTGTAAGGATCACCGTCTATCAGTTTCCCTACATACAACTTATCCGTCTCGTTGTTATACTCCGTATCCTCATTGGTATTACCGGCACTGTCCAATGCCAGAATTTCCCACTCATTCCGGTCCACACGCACCGGATGGTTTGCTACGTCATAATCCTTCACATTCCGGTAAGGGTCATCCGCAGAAGGATCGATTTTCCAGATTTCCTTGTCCAACAGGGGGTATTTTGCCATTTCACTCCGCCTCGCATCTTCTATCGTATAGCCCCAATGTTCGAGGAATGGGGTCAAATCTACGCCGAAATACTCGCATAAATCGGAATAAAAAGACAAGTCCGAACTGCCAAAGACATTTCCTTCGCGGAATTTTGTCCACAACTTACGGTAGGCTGTCCATTCTTCCTCCTGCCTGTAACGGCTCTCGTATTTGGCAATCTGCACCAATGGCAAAAGCCCGAGGATTCTATTATTGCATTTGGCGTTTTTATCCCACCAAGTGGTTAAATCCTTACTCCGATATTTCACCGTATCCGAAGCCGCAAAGGTCAAAGCCCATGGTTTCGCTTGATTGAAACCGATTCCCATGTCCCCTAATCCGGAACTGATACCCTGCTTCCACGTGTGTTCGGCCAACCGATAGATCGGCACAAAGGTCGTTTCCTTATACGAATCGGAAAGAAGAGAATATGTCGGGTGATAGCGCTCGACGAACTTGTCATACACATTAAAGACCTGTTGGTGGGCAATGGAATCCAATACGACCATCGCATCATACAGCCCCGATGTTTTGACGAACATAATCCCTTGGAGATTATCTATACTTCGCGTATCATTGACCGACAATTGCGTGTCGAAGATAAAACGGTCCGTAAACTGGGGCATCATCTCGGACAGACGGCTATTCCCCTCGCTCATTCCTAAAGAATGGTAATAATAATACACAAGTTCATCCCACAACATCACAGCCTGTTCCATCTTTCCCGCAAAAGCGGGGTCAGCAGTAAGATACATTTCCATGCGGCTACGCTCCACGGAGAACGTCACATGTTTCCCCCGGATATCCAACCAAGGCACCGTAGTCGTCCGGATTTTCTTTTCCCATTCGGCTTTATCCGTTTCCCCTACAACAAAGTCCGGAGCGGCATACACGCCACAGAACTTGATTTCTGTCCCGGACAGCCCCTGCGTATTGCGGTCACGCAAGATCCAAATATACCCTCCCAATGATGAACGGACGGTATTCTTACCCGGATACAAGGCCTTCTGAATATACACGATCGGTTCGCGTAACCCGGCATTGTTATTGGTCAAATCTTCCGTCTGCATGCCGATTTGTACCGTCAACCCCCACACGCCTTCCGGGACATAAATCGTGACCAGTTCTCCCGTACCGGCATACAAACCGGTGCTATAAATGGGTTGCGGAGCTTCTTCCTTATCAGCAAACGAAAGTCGCTTCAAGCATAAATCCTCCATACCGGCATACGTCCGGCTCAAATCCAATGCCACAAGGGTATCGGCAATACGGTGCTCGGTCAACGTATCCACCAATCCGGGAAACAGACGTGCTTTCTCGTACATACTGACATCGATGCCCTGTATGGTGTCTACGGTCACGGCGGAAGAATCTGCCCGATTAACATCCCACCCATCGTCAAAATCGAAATCACTGGCTTCGCATCCGGCCAGTACCCAAGAGGCCGACATGACTGTCCCCCACAAAAAGAGGCTGCTATCTTATTCATAAAATATTTCATAATCTTCTGTTCCGTTAATCGTTCGTTTCTAAATCTTCATAAGGAAGAGTGCGGGCTATACCAGTCCATCCCCAAGCATCGGGCACTGTAAAACCCAGCCACTGGAATGTCTGATAAGGGATATCTACCAAATTGATGGAAGTCTGGTAATAAGAGTTGGCAAACGGCGGCTTGATATTATCATCCACCACGGTCCCGGATTCCCATACGGCATTATCAGACAGTTTCATGTCAGACCGTCCGGCATTGATACCTCCGAACACCGAACCATATTTAGAGTAGTCGGGAATAACCTTACTCTTAAAATCCTCTTCACGGTCGCTCGGCCAATACCCAATCAAGTTGTCCCAATAGGGATAGTCTTCGCCCAACTCATCTAACCCGGTAAGCTTATAATTCTTGGCAATGAATTCAGGCGGCAAGGCCACATTGTAGACCTGCACATTGGTGATATAGTTTGTTGTGCCCGAATAACTCGTACTCGCTTTAAATATTTTTTGGCCGACAGTAAAAGGAGCCTGGTCTCCGGTAGCCAAGTTTTTAGAAAAATCCTTATAAGGTGCATTGCTGTGAAGATCACTTCGGCCATCCTTATACTGTATGAACTTTTTGTTCTTGAAATCAAAAACAGCCGTCAATGTATGCCATGCCCAATCATTCAATGTAGACCAGGAGTTTTGAGACCATATTTGCTCTCCCGCAGCATGGGTCTTGACACGCCAACCGTCGCACCCCACCTGCCATCCTTGCCCTTCTCCCGGATCAACCTGTAATGCTTTGGAAACAAAAGGACGCCAATGGTTGTTATTCGGTCCCTTAGGACAGTAAACCATGAATTGTACCGTATACGAAACCGTGTCATAAGGCATGCTGCCATCTCCCGGGTCAAACTCGAAATCAAACAAAGTCGGATCTATTACCTTGGCATATTCTGTGGCATTCTCAATGCCATACAACGGAGTCCAATATTTATATTCCAGATCGTTTTCGGAAGAAGGTGCCAATAATAACTGTTTCCCCAACCTGTAATTATGATACATCGCAAACATATTACGGTCTTTCATTTCATATACATTCTCTCCACTATTGTCCGCCACCCCACCGGAAGGAGAGGTAACAACGACCAACCAATCTCAATCGAATAATCAGGACGAGCCTGCAAAGCCGACACAATTTGTCCCACATGGCGATCCACCACGGACACGGCATCAAGCACTTCTTCCGTAGGATACCCTGCATTATCCTGGCCTTCCGGTATCACGAAACCATACTGTTCACCTGCCAATTGTACTCCATTGTATTCCACAGCCATAAAAGTAGGAGCTGTTTCCCCGGCAGACAATTCATCCACAACGCGGGCCGTGATTTGTTCATCCGTCCCCCAAAAAGAATCATCAGCCTTACGGGCATACGAATCATAAAAATCCGTAGTTGAAGCCAGAATCTCCGTACGGCAGCCGGCATCCAGATTCTTCAGCAGGGAGAGGATATCCGGTGTGTCCGAAGTACGGTTCAGCAAACCGGTGAACAAATTATCCCTTCCCATACGGTTACTCACCACGGTATCCGACCGCGTATCTGCCAAACCGTTAAAAGTGTACAAGGCATGGGACATCATGGATGACATATTCTCGACCCTGCGGTCGTTATTGGCCTCCCGCACAGCCGATCCGCTTGCGCCATTCAACACAATCCAAAGCACGTGCCCCTCACGGTTATCATATCCGGGCGAAGGATAATCCTTCCTAAGCCCATCTTCCAAATCGTCATTACAAGAAACCAACGGTGTACACAAGGTACAAATACCCGCCACACATAGGGCAATATAATTCCTATATCTTTTCATATTTTATTTCTTTTTTTAATGATCCAAATCCAATTCCAACATCAACATGTTATGCACCACCTTACTATTGAAACGGGTAAACTTGCCCATCAACAGCAAACCGTAAGATCCCACGGTCGTTTGGCTTTCCTGTACTTGATAAGCTGGCCGCTGAATACCCCCGGGACATTGAACTTCTGCTGAGCCGTACCGTCCATATCCAATATCAAAAAACCGTTCCGGGGAACACCGGCGTAAGTGGTGAAAGTACCGGACACAACCACCTTGCCACGATCTATCAACTGGGCGAAATTGGGGGAACCTCCGGTCATTTCTTTCAGTTTAAAATCCGAATCCAATGTTCCGTCCGAGTTCAACATGACCACTTGTTTCCGTTCCTGTCCGTCGTATTCTGTAAAACTGCCCACAAGCATCATCTTTCCCCAACGACTTGTTGTAGCGAACCATGGACATACTCCCATTCGGGCCGGCTCCGACATGAGCCAGAAAATCCCTGTCGACCTCACCGTCCCGATCCAAACGGACGATTCCCGGTGCGTCCACGCCATCAAATGACGTAAAACTCCCCACAAGGATTACCCCGTCGTCTCCGTCCATACAGGCATCCGACACTTTTCCTCCCTCGCACCCGTATAACGGTTGCCAGGTACCACCAACCTATAAAGGGAGTCCAATTTACCGTGTTCATCCATCCGGAATACAGAGGCTACATCCGTCTTACGCTGTGCATTGTCCTCGAAAACATAGGCATATTCCGTGCAGACATACTGCGTGAAATTGCCTACAGCCACGATTTTCTGATCAGATGTGACAAAAGAACGTATGATTTCCTGAGTCGCACCTCCGTTCAAGGCCGACTGTCCGACATATTTTTTTTCTGCCCAATTATTCTCAGTCTCCCAATATACGCGACAAATGGTATCCGCGCTCGCATTTGAATTCAGAATCATGATATTGTCACCATATACCCGGTCCTTCTTAGAAGCCGGAGAATATCCGTTCCATGAATAATAAGCTGAAAAAGCACCGGATACCAACATTCTCCCATCGCTGAAAGAGGATATGGATTTAATATACGACGACGTAAACAGATCCTCGGCATCTATCATCAATCCATTCTCGGCCGCGAAATTAGAAGAGTTAGCCCCAGCCACCATTCCCCTGATAATCCACGAAACCGATTCCATTAAGCTTAACATCCCCGATGGTCGTAAAATCCCCGACGACATAATAATTCGGTGCCGTAGTGTATTTCTCCAAACAGCCGTAAACAGTACCGTCAGTCCCCTTGGCATACAATGCCCAATTGTTATCTATGGAAACGTTACCCAAAACCGGGAAAAACGGTCCGTAGAAAACCTGATTATCTATTACCAGATACGTAACGCCTGACGAAACCTCATAGGGGACTTCTACAGCTAAAGTCGTGTCTGTCACTGCCAATATCTTGCTTTCCTGCTCTCCGAGATAGAATTTAAACCGGTATTCCCCTTCCTGAGAACCACAGTACTTCAGAAGCCCTTCGGCTTTGAATACCACCGTATCCCCGGGATACCCTTCCGACGGCACGGGATCCTCGGCAGACAAAGCAATGTCGAAAGGTTCCTTTCCACCAGCATAAGGGTCGGAAGTTATCGTGTCGTCCAACTCCTCGCATCCTATCCCAACCGACACCCAAGCTGTCATACAGGCAAAACGCAAAATACGACTCACTCTTTTTAAAACCTCTTTTCTCATAATCCACCCTCCTTCTTTCCTTGAATTGCTTCATCAGAAACTCGCCGAACTTGCTCCAGAGGCAAGACACCGGCATTAACCACACTCTCCAAAAAACGGTCGCGATCGAAACCCGAAATAATGATCCGTGAAACGAATGACGTGCACCACACCGTTATAAGGTTGTATATCGCATGAAGAAACATAAGCATTCACCATATCCATCGTGGTAAAATCATAGACATAGGAATAAAGAATCTGACGGGCACCCGCATATTTCACGTTAGCTGCATCATAATACACCACACCCATGTTCATCGGCACCTTGGCCATAGAGTAATAAGCTCCGCCCGGATAAGCGGATACGGCTGCGGTATCCAACTGAGGAATGTCTTTCAGGCAGTATTTGCCGGGAATGATATACATCGACAAATATTCTTTCCAAACCTCCGGCTGAATCTGGTGCAAGTCCTTGATACTGTCTTCCCCACGCCTCCAATACAGTTGCTCGTTCAGATAATCCATGGATTTTTCAATCGAAAAGTCCGTCGGGGCAAAAAATGTGATTTCTTCATTTTGCAACACTGAATCCAAACCGGCATAATGTATCAAGTCGGTCAGTTCCGAAAAATAATGCTTATCGGGATGCTGGTTCAAATATTCCAGTACTGTTCCGTTGTAATAAGGATTATGCTTGCCACCATCCTGGAGATAATCCTCATTCTGGCAGTTGACAATGCAAACCGTCAAGACTACTGCCATAATTCCTTTCCACAAATATTTCATAATGATTCATTCTTTAAATTATTCCCAATAGTTATTCAATGTGATGAGCGTGTTGTTCTCCTGTGCCGTTTTGCTGATAGGCCAGGTCCAGGCGCCTTCTCGGAATTCACTACGCGTTACGGGATGATAACAATAATTATTATCGCAAACCTTTCCCGTACGTACCAAATCATAGAAATAATGCCCTTCTCCCATCAATTCACGTACACGCTCCCAATAAATGGCATCTTTCAGGTCTTCGCCGGAAAGCGACAAGGTAGAAGCACCGGCACGCGTCCGTATACGGTTCAACAACTCGCACGCTTTCCCGTCATTCGTTCCCAAATCCGCCAAAGCCTCAGCATACAACAATATGGCATCAGCCAGACGGAACACGACCTGGTTGCCCGCATTGGCCGTAAGTGCTCCGCCATCATTGTAAATATCCGGATTCTCAAACTTCAGGATTTCCTTAGGAGCTCCATCCAATGTGGAATAAATATTTTCATCGAACCAGGCATCAACCCTATCATCAGTCTCCGACGGAGGATATATTTTAGTAAGGAAATCGTAAGTGTAACACAAATTAGGAGTAGACTTAGCAGGACTGTACACGGAACACATGACTTCATTGGCAAAAACCGCCTTAAATTCAAAGACCTCATTCCCGGAAATATAACTCGGGTTCTGTGCAATCTCAAAAATGCCTTCGCTCGAACCTCCACGGAAAATCGTGTTGGTCTGGCTCAAAGGGAGCAGAGTATATGTTCCGCCGTTCTGGTTCACCAATTGCTCTCCATAATTCACTACGGCCTCATAATAGGACGTTTTATGGCTCTCATCAAACCCTGCCAACCACATATTCACATGCATCAGCAAAGCCAAGACGGCACCTCGGGATCCTCTTATCGCTTTCTTATCCAGACTAACTTGTGCCCAAGGTAAATAAGCTGCATCTGGGTCGTCAACCAAAATCTGGTTCAAATCCGAAGCAATGGCCTGCAATACCGTCACCATATTGGTACGTGGCAAAGGTTCCTGATGGTAGGCATCAGTATAATACGGCACATCCCCGAAATTACGGACCAAGAAGAAATAAGCCAAGCTACGCATGAACACGGCTTCGGCCTTAAAGGCTTCGGCCTCGGCTTTAGGTACGGAAGTACGCCCGATTTCTGCAATCAGGATATTGGCCGACTGAATGACTTTATAAAATTCCCGCCACGACATGATACCATCTGCCTGCACATTCCCGTCCCCGGAATAATGTTCACGTAAGCCGTTCAAATCATTATTCGCCAAATCGGTTATGTAGTTCTCGCCACTACTATAGGATTCTATCGGAGCACAACGCAAATCACCTGAATAAAGAATGTAGCAAGCCTTCTGCATAGCAGCAGCCCTGAATTCCGTGTACATACTGTTCACAAAACCGTTGACGCGTTCCGTCGTAGCACCGTCCCACATTTCATCACCCGACAGTTTTTCATCGCTCGTGGTATCCATCAAGCCGCAACTGCTGAACAATACGGCAGAACACAGCGCGACCACCATTGTTGATTTTATCTTGAATTGTATTTTCATATCCATTTATATTTATATGTACATGCTTACAAACCTATACTCAGTCCCATGGAGAACGTACGCGCATTGGGATAACCGCCCGATGTATCCCAACCGAGACTGTTCACATTCTCCGGATTGATACCGGAATATTTTGAGAACGTATATATATTCGTCAAACTCATACGGATACTTGCATAGCGAATACGAATGTAATCCGTCCATTTTTTAGGCAAGGAATACGAAAGGGTAATCGCATTGATCTTAAAATACGAGCCATCTTCCATAAATAAGGTCTGGTCTGCCCGGAAGGGGTCGATCACACTGGAATGCTGGTAATCATAAGGGTTAGGATAGTCCGCATGGACATTGGTGGGTGTCCAGAAATTATAAGCCCCGATGGGAGCCAATGCAGCACTTCCTTGCAACCCATCTCCAGACACATTGGGATTATTAAACGATTTAAAATTATCTGCCAACACCTTATTGATGATATCACGACGCAACAAAAACGAGAAACTCGTAAACAAAGACAAGCTTTTGTAGCGTAAATTGATAGACATACCTCCGTTGACACGCGGCTGCGAATTTCCCACAATCGCCTTATCCTTTTCATCGATAATATAATCTCCGTTCAAATCCACCCATATCGGATCGCCAGCCTTGAAATAAGCATTAGGGTTGTCTGCGGATATATTGTTTCCTCCAACTCTCAACCTACGCCCCGTAGCCGGGTCGACCGGAACATCCTCGTCCGTAGCGTATACTCCTTTATAAATATACAGATAATTAGACATCGTGTTGATTCCCAATTTATTCACGACTTGAGCATTGGAATTGATAATTTGCCGTGCTTCGTCCGGCAATTTGGTCATAATATCCTTATTGATCGCAAAATTGACCATCCAGTCCATGCTCCAATTGCTTTTGGGACGGAAAGGACGAACCACAAAGCCCAATTCGAGACCATGGTTGACCAAACTGACTTCGGTCGTCGGCACTTTATCAAAAGCATTATGATCCGGTTCCTCGATAGAACTCAACTGATTGTCGACCTGCTTATAATACCAGTCCCCCTGAAAAGTCAAACGGTTGTTCCATAGACCGAAATCAAAACCCACATTCCATTGGGTTGTAGTAATCGGGTCAATATTATTGTTCGGCATATTGGCAAAGTCTATGGGAATCACCGTGGCACCGTTATAGGTGTCCTCACCTAATAATAGGTCCCCATACATCATATTTCGAAGCGGCATATTTTACGACCCGTCCCCAAGACGCACGGATTGCCCCATAATCCACCCAATACCAATTTAGTTTTTTAAAGAATTTTTCTTCATCAAAATTCCAACGCAAGCTTACTCCGGGGTTCACTTGCCATTTCACCCCTCGACCGTATGCTGAATTGGCTTCCGGACGGATAGTCGGCGTAATGACATATTTGTCTTTTCCCCCCGACAGGTTCTTAAATCCTATACTGGGCGCAATATTGAAAGACACGGTATTGTCTTCTGAAGAAGTATAAGCCGAACCGGTCGAAGAATATGCGCCTATAGGCCCCCACAAATGGTCATTGGGTAAACCCGTCTGGGTGACTTCATTTCCATTGCTTCGATTCGAACTGATTTCTCCCGTTACTGTCAAACCGTATTTCAATATTCCATATTCCCCGTAGTAGCTCAAACTGGTCCGCCCATACAACCTGTCGCTGTATTTACTCAATCCATACAACTGAGCCATATTGTTATTCAATATCCCCGGAGTGAATTTCTCATTCTCCGTATTGTTATAAGTATAACCCGCTACCAAGTTCCAACTGATATTCCAAGGCAGACGATATGTCATACTCATGCTTGCATCATAAGATACGCTCGTCGTATTCTGTTCCACCATCATCGCGCCTAAAGCCGCATTGGAAGCCGAGTACATAGAAGGAGGCGGAAGCAATGAGGATGCAGAAGCACCACTGGCCACACCTTTCTGTTGGAGCGCATTTCCGCTACCGGAACCCGTGATACCCAAAGTTGCATTCACACTGACATACATATTGAATTTATCCGTCGGAGAATAACCCATATTGGTACGGAGGCCATAACGGTTGAAATCCGTGTTTTGGATGATACCATTCTCCGAATAATAGTTTCCGTTTATCTTATAATTGAACTTCGAATCTCCACCTCGTACAGCCAAGTTATACGTCTGGTTCACCGTTCTACGATAAAAATTTCCCTGCCAGTCCATATTATTGTTATAATACGGGTTCAAGCTGTCGGTCAAAGCCTGGTTTTCATTCACATCGTAATAACCGTTCCAACGGGAGGTATCATTCTGAAGAATTTGGTCGATACGGGACAGGCGTTCCCATCGTCCCACCAACACATCCCTCAAACGGGGAGGAATATTCACCTTCATGTCCATGGAAAAGTCTATTTCCGGTTTGGAAGCATGCCCCCTCTTAGTCGTAATCACAATCACACCGTATGCACCACGCGAACCATACTGTGCCGTAGCTGCCGCATCTTTCAATACCGTAATATCCTCAATATCCTCGAAAGGCAAACTGGACAAAGGGCTGACTCCGGAACCGGCCAGCAACCCATTGGCATCATAATCTCCGACATCTTCCTGCGGAATCCCGTCAATAACAAACAAAGGAGCCGAAGACCCCAGAATATAATCCCCACCCGATTCTTCTACCGAAATATTGGATATACCCCGAATCGTGTAGGTTCCGATAGAACCGGGTGCGCCGTTGTTCTGCTGCACATTCAAACCCGCGACACGCCCTTGCAACAACTCCATCACATTCGAAACAGGAGCCGGCGGCAGGTCCTTTGCTTTAACCACCGTAACAGCGGCACCGACATCAGCCCGTGTTTGAGCCTGATAGGCCACGACAACGGTTTCGTCCATGGCATTCACACTCTCTTCCATAAAGACATTCATATTCTTGGAAGCCTTATCCACCCTTCATTTCTACGGTACGAAACCCCATATAAGAAAACACCAGTGTGGATTTTTTATCTGCATTCACTTTAAACGCCCCATCCATTCCGGTCAAAGCACCGCGCCCTTTCTTGCCCGAACCGTCTCGTACGACTACGGTTACACCGGGAATCGGCTCTTTCCCATTCCCGATTCTTTCATATACATGTCCTGTGATTTCCACAACCTGCGCGTAACCCACGGCAGCAAATAATGGGAACATGCATATCAAGACTACGATATATATTTTCTTCATTTTTCGAACTTTGTTATATCATTAATAATTGTCTCTGAACTCCGGATCTCCACCGGAAAAGACGAAAATAATCTCCCAATGCCCTTCTTTATATATGGAAAAATCAAACGACATCGATGAAGCGACGCGTTGCGTACCATTCATAAGACGGTCGTAACGGAATACGACGTGAGCCTTGTCTCCATCCTTATTGGTATATTCGGTCGGTATATCATTCAAAGGAATGGGATAGGCAACCTTATACCGGACATATTCATCTGTCATCTCCATGTCGAAGCCATGCACCAAATGTCCCCAATCCGTTCCGGAAAACTTACGGGGAGAAATCGGCTGATAATCTTTTGTCATAAACCGGAAAGTCAGCGTATATTCCTTTGACTCGTTCTCTACGTCACGTCGAAAAAAGACATTGATATCTTCTGGATCCATTAAGCCGAACAAGGAACTTTCCCCCACCTTATACATCCGGCTCACGCTCGTGGGATGCACGTAATCTTCAGTCACGATACCAGTCGTTTCATCCATATTAGTAGGTTCATAATCCCGTTCACGATACGGAATCAACCGCAATCCGGTATAATCCTTCCAACCACCGGAATTCGTCACTCGTATGTCAAAAACATAACCACTGTCCGGTGCACATTTTACGAAAGAAGACAAAGCATTTGCCCACAAAATCAGTTCGCCGGAATGTTCGCGCACCTGCAACAGGCTTCTGTTCTCATAACCTCTTTTGGCTTCAATCTCTTCCAATGAAGTTTCCGTTCCCAGATAAGGTGTATGCCAGACTCTGACCGGAAACTCTTTCTGTCAACTCCGGTGCTTCGCTTCCATCCTTACGCACCACACGGGTTATCGAAAAAGTCAGGGGTTGCGTAGAATTGCCAGGGCTAAAGTTTTCAGAAATCAAATTATTCCGTCCCAACACCGGGCGATAAAGCGTGGTCGTAAAGCCGGCATCTTTATCGAATGCATCCAAACTCTCCGGAACAAACTTATCTACACAGGACTGTTGCAACACCCCCACCACAACAATTCCCATATACCAACAAACTTTTATTCTTCAACTTTTTTCTTTTCATTTCCATAATTATAAAACAACTGTTCAAAATTATTAAAACCGACTCATGCTCCTTCGATAAGATATGCACCCAAGCGTTGGAAGTGGCCAGATTGAATGTCTCAACCTCCGCATTAACCCATTGCGTAGTAACCTTTGAACCGGAAGTCTCCACCAAACGCATGTAGCGCGACCCCAGTTCTTCCGCTCCGGAAGCAGAAATTCGCCCAGCCTCCATACGCATCTGGTGTCCAAAAGTCAAAGCAACAGGTTCTACAGCCCCACCGACTTCGCTGATATTCTGCATCGTATATTCCCCATCAAAACAATAGGAACAAACCAAAGAATCCAATAGCCTGCGATAGTCATAATTCCGTGCCACAACAATCGTATCAAATTCTTCTGTCGTAATTTGATTGATAATCGTATCCCAAACAGTAAAGGGTTCTATCAAGAAATCTTTTAGAGACAACTCATCTCCCAACTCATAGGAACTACGATATCGGTTCAGGGCATACAAAGCCTTTTCAAAGCAAGGATCCGGAATGGCAAACACCGTCATCGGCACATGACGTTCCAAAGAATCTTTCAATCCGGGAAGACTGTCTATCAAAAAAAGAAGAGAATCGAAAGTCACTTGTGGGTGAGCATCCTTATCCGCAAGATAAGCATACAACGTTCCCTCATAAGTTTCCGTAGCCGCCTTTGTCGTCGGTACTTCTCCTATCTCATATTCCTGACAAGAAAACAGCCCGCATACGGCCATGAATAAAATCACATTTTTCAAAAGTATTTGTTTCATGATATTTATCGTACTTTAAAATTCATACCCATTATAACTCGCTCAAAGCAGATTCAATTATTCCCAATACGGATTTTGATGAATTAAACTATTTTGCTTGATGACTTCTTCGGATACAGGCCAGTAAATGCCTCCATTACTTATCAAGTCAAGAAGCAGCGGATTATCTTTGAGTATTTTCTGTCTCCTGACCAGATCATACCACCGATGTCCTTCTCCAATCAATTCCCTACGCCGTTCTTCAAAAATATTATTTATCAGTTTGCGGATATCACTTCCGAAATCCTTCTTGAAAGACAAAGAAGCCAGCCCACGGTACTTCCGGAACTCATTCAATTCCTGAATGGCTTCATCCCCCCTGTTGATAGCGGCCAAAGCCTCCACATGTAGCAGCATCATATCCTCCATCCGAGAAAAAAGAATAGAGGAACCGAATACGGCAAAATCGCCATCCTTTCCTGCCCCGTTCTGCACGACATTTATCTTTTTGAAAACAGGCTTTGAAACGTTCATATCAAAATAGGTCGACTGATACTTATGCGTTATCGTATCCATACCAAACCGCACATCCTTAAAATCTCCATATATGACTGCCAACGAATCCTTCATCACATATAAATCCGGATATAACTTCTGAACGTACGGTTTACATAATGTCCACTGTTCCAGATGTCCGCTTTGCGTCATATCCATATTGTCTTTATAAACAAAATTAAAGGCAACCAGACGATAGGGTGCATAAGTCGTCGTACTACCACAAAACAGTCCTGTCTCGGAAACGACATTCTCCACATCCAGACAAATTTGTTCCTCACCGATACCTATTTGAGTGTAATTATCCAACACATAAGCGGAATAAGTCTCAGCATCCGCATAATGTCCTGTCCAGGCTGACAAATGTGCCAAAATAGCATAAACGGACAACTTGTTCAGCAGTTTCCCTTGCCAAAAAGACGGACTTTGGCGATAATACTGATTATTGTCACTCCCGAATTGGAAAGGAAGTTCCTCAGCGGCAGCCAACAGTTCATTTTTAGCATATAGTAAAACTGAGGAAGAAGGAGATTTTCCTATTTGGGGAAACGAACCGTTGTCATAAGATGAAGTCACCAAAGGCACATCGCCCCAAATCCGAGCCATATAGAAATAAGCCAATGCACGCAATGCACGAGCTTGGGCTACATCCCACTTCAGATTCTGTTCCGAGTAAGCCATGTCTTGCCCAACAATGGCTCCCACATGCTCCATATAAACAGAAGCAGCATTCACTACGGCATAAAACCGTTGCCAGTCGCTACATGATCCACTAAAGACAGATTGCGGTTCAAATCATTATGTATGATGGCATCCAAATCATCCCGCTATCGGTATGGAAATCCCCCAAACGTAATTCTCCACAAACCCACTGGGTATTATTATCAGCCAAAGCCGCACGCATCAAGCCATATACTCCCATCAAACCGGAACGGGCATCTTCCAAAGTTTTCCAATTCTGGGTATCCGGCAAGGCATGATGAGATTCTTCGTCTAAAAAATCACTGCAAGAAAACATCCCACAAGCCGCTATAGCCATACATAGGCCACAAAAGAAATCTCTAATATAAAAAACTATCTTTTCTTTATCTGTTTCTTTTTGAAAGATTAAAAACTACAACGAACTCCCAACGTGACAGAGCGAGGTATCCCCATGCCATAACCCCGATAATATCCGTCAAAATCCACCAATTCGGGATCATCGCCGCTAAAATTAGTAACAGTAAACAGATTATTTCCTGACACATACACATACACGCTATGTTTTGCCGTAGGAACAGAATACCCCAAAGTAACCGACCGCAACTTCAAGTAAGAAACCTTTTCCAAATACAAATCCTGATCAGCCCGGTAAGGATGTACCCCACTCAATACGTTATAACGCGGGTAATCCATCGGTACATTTCCGCTCTGCCAAAAAAAGATTTCTTTCGCACCGGCCAAATTGTCCCCCCTGTCAAGCGTCGCAAAATCATACTGTTGATAAGCCCTGTAATTCATCGCAGAATGACCGGCGGCAAAGAAGAATGAAGCACCTAAATCAAAACGTTTGAATTTTAATTGGGTAGAGAATCCACCTGTATATTTCGGCAAAGAATGGCCTTTCAGGACTTTGTCTTCATCCGTTATCTTATTATCGCCATTCTTATCTACCCATTTCGGGTCGCCGGCCTTCAGTTCCACCCCGTTCACCGTCATCTTCCGTCCGTCTTTTACAGGTACTTCTGCATCGGATTGATAGATTCCGTTGTTTTCCAGAACATAAAAACGGTCAACGGCTTCGCCCACTTTCAACAACCTTCCATCCGTTTCTGCCTGTTGAAGCCCATCTGGAAGAGAAGACAATTCATTATGATTGAAAGCAAAATTTGCGGCGACAGACCATTGCCATCCGTCATTAGGCTGATTCACTAAAACTCCGGCCAACGACAACTCCACACCGCGGTTTGTAATCTCCATACCTTGTTTATATTGTCCGTCATACCCATATTCATGAGCCACAGGCAATTTTACGAGCAGATTTTTATCCCTATTAGAGTAAAAAGAAACATCTGCAGACAACCGGTTCTTCAACCACTTAGAACGTATACCCCATTCTGCCTTATCAGCATAAGGCCATTCTACCCCAAAACCTATCCATCCAAAGGTATAAGGACGAGTAGCCGTGGCATATTGATTATACGAACCGGAAATCCATGACCCACTCCAACCGATATTCTCTGATGTAGATTGAGGCCCCATTCCGTAACGGTCGGACGGGAGGTAACGGCCGATTCGTGCCCACGAACCAAACAAGGCAAGATCGGAAATCCAACTGACATTTTCCATCAAAGAATGCTTCAAATTCCAATTTAAGTTTGCAGCCGGAGTAAAAAGCCACTTATGGTTCGGGTGTACGGAAGTAACCCCGTCATAGCGAAACATCACACCTGCCGATAAATAGTCTCTCCACCGATAGCCTACATTCAATGAGGAATTCATAAAATGCAATACTTCCTGATCCAAAAAGTTGGTTACTTTATATCCTCCTCCTGAAGTACTCTTATGCATATCATCGTTCCCATCATATCCTCTGGTATAATTATAATGAAAACGATCTTCCTCCATAGCTCCCTTCAAATCAAAAGAAAGCTTATGTCCTTTCGTGAAATCTATATCATATCCCAGATAAAAATCCCCGATAAACCGTCGATTATAGGCCGAATAATTTGATGTAAAGTTCATAGACTCAATGACAGTCGTAGGCCAAAAGGCATTACGTACATCCGTCTCATAATCAAATTTTACAGATACTCCGGCACGTAAAGCACGCCAAAGGTAATTTAAAGCCAGACTACCATTCAATGCAATATTGTCATTGTCATCCTTCGAATCATCCAAGTAAGAAAGATAAGTGTCACTTCCGGACTGAGTCGGAGGCAACGGCGTAGACAAGGACGGGAAATATTCCATCTCCGCATAACGATCCCTTAACGTATTGTTCCGCGAACGTGATGCTTTCGTGGCTTGCAGGACCGTACTTACCGTCAAGCCTTTTACGGGCATCATGTTCAAATAGAAATCAATATTGTATTTCGAATAGTCTGTATTATCCGCCATACCCTCATTGGTAGCCGTCCCAATAGCAAACAAATAATTGGCAATACCTTTGCCGCCGGCTACAGACGCATTCACGTTATATTGCAACTGGGGAGTGTTATAATAATCCTCGGCCCAACCCGGTACTCCGAAAAACATAGGATCGGTTCTATCTTTCAAATAAGCAGGAAGATAACGGTCCAAATCCGTACCTCGGGGTAAAATCCGGCACGGAAATTCCGCTCATCGTTTGCATTCGTCATCCGCACATCCCCGTTGGAGGCCATAGATGCCGTTAAACTGGCATCTACCGTAACATTCGGTCCTCCCCTGTATCCATCCCGGGTCACAATCCAAATGGCTCCGTTAGCTGCCAACGGGCCTAACTTAGCCAGCTCGTAAGGGTCTTTTATCACTTCTATCGACTCTATATTGGCCAAATGCAAACCGGCCAGAAGATTAGTGGCTGTCCCCAAAGGATTCACGTCATTATTCTTTATACTATATGAATAAGCCCGGTTTTCTATGATAGGAACCCCGTTGACGTATACAGCCGGCTGAGTAGACATCGCATCGACTTTCGAGAACAAAGGAACGGACGTTCCGCGCAAAAACATGGCTTGCTGCGTTCCGGGTTCCCCACTCGGCTCCTGTATGTACAATCCGGGCACTTGTCCTTTTAAATTTTGTTGAAGAGAAATGTACGGTGACCGGTAGACTCCCATCATGTCGACCGAGTCCGGTAGCCCCAAGGCCTTACACGGTTTTTGGGCTTCCTGAAGAAAATCCCTGTTTTTCTCTCTTTTTCGTACCGTCCTCAGTAAGGTATCATTCCTCAAGGCTTCTTTTCGATAAGATGTCACACTACTGCCTGCATCCGATTGTGACAAAGGGTACCTATAGTTCATGCAGTATGCACTTCCAGCATACAGCATGGAAAAACAATATACCGCACAAAACGGATAGGTGATTCGACTGTATCGTCTTCCTTTTCTTTTGTTTTTCATACAAATTTTAGTTAATTCGACATGGTGCAAAAATAAAGGTATATTAAAAGAATGCAGTACAATATTCAACCAAGTTAACCCGTTTTTAGACCAAATTAGAGAAATCCAAAGATAAAAATCATTCAATCAAAGATATTTTTGATTCAGAAACCACATATAAAGCATTTATTATCAAAATAATACAAAAACCTCCCTATCAGTTTCATTCGGAAACGAATAGAGAGATGCGTATCGCCTTTAAGACAAACAGTAATCCCTAATATTTGATAAAACCAAGTCCTCCCCGTCAGACATCCAGTTCACGCCTACGTAAAAATTCCGTCGGGGTGATTCCGAACTGTTCCTTAAAACAGGTGGAAAAATACTTCGCACTGGAAAATCCGGTGGAATAAGCAACGGACTCCAATGATGTCTCCCCCTTTTCTAAAAGTTCGTATGCATGCTTCAGCCGGATATTTTTCACAAACTCTACGGGCGAAAGATCCGTGATAAGCTTTATCTTACGATAAAAAGATGATTTGGACATTCCCACCTCGCGGGCTATCGTGTTCACATCTATATCTATCGCCTTCTTCATATTATGCTCTATAATCGAAATTACCTTATCCAGAAACTTCTGATCCAGAACGACATCTCCGTCAATTGTACAGTAATATCCATTGCTGACGGAAAAATGGATCTTCACATTGCGGATCTTGTCATGTCCTCCGACATCATGAACTGCTTTGACAAGCATAAAACAGAGACTTCGACGATAAGTCTCATAACCGATCGGGTCTTTCACTGTCACAAATTCGATTTTACAATCCTGCTTTAATCGTTTGTTCAATTCCTGAAGACGTGTCCCGTCCACCAATGCCAGTACGATTTTGGCCGGGTATTCTTCCTGAAATTCTTCTGCGATCTTCTTGTAGGCAATTCCTCTCTCGTAACACTTTACCTTGTCCCCTGTCTGAACGGTACAAAAATTCTTTCTCCCATAAGCCTGCCCTCCCGTCTGGAATCTTACAATAACCTGAAAC
>ENA-OQDM01000610-OQDM01000610.1-human-gut-metagenome-genome-assembly--contig:-NODE-610-length-19660-cov-1.512773_pt1 | contig 19660 bp, 21 predicted proteins | sample MGYA00242772_ERZ504605 | MGnify/ENA primary metagenome ERZ504605 (study PRJEB26092, sample SAMD00036348) | human gut metagenome | host: Homo sapiens | study: EMG produced TPA metagenomics assembly of... | reverse complement strand
GATATTGATTACGGCAAGATCCAGCTGTATGCAGGTAACTACGATTTCTGGTTATGAGTCCAGCCAGCTTCTTGTAAACAGATGAAAGAAGCCAACAAGAAGAAAGAAGAAAAAATCAAAGAGTTACAGGACTTTATCTCCCGTTTCTCTGCAAACGCTTCCAAATCCAAACAGGCTACTTCCAGAAAACGTGCTTTAGAGAAGATCCAGTTAGATGAGATCCGTCCTTCCAGCCGTAAATATCCATACATCGATTTCCGTCCGAGCCGTGAAATCGGTAATGAGGTTTTGTCGGTAGAAGGCATCACAAAAACCATCGATGTGTTAAGTTCTTGATAATGTATCTTTTATCGTTGGACACGATGATAAGATCGCCTTTGTCGGCGGCAACGAGCTTGCAAAAACAACACTCTTTAAGATCCTGACCGGTGAAATGGAGCCGGATTCCGGTTCTTACAAATGGGGTGTTACCACAAGCCAGTCCTATTTCCCGAAAGATAACACAGAGATCTTTGATACCGATCTTCTGATCGTTGACTGGCTGACACAATACTCCGAAATCAAAGATGCAACTTATGTACGTGGATTCCTTGGCCGTATGCTTTTCGCAGGAGAAGACGGAACGAAAAAAATGCGTGTTCTCTCCGGTGGTGAGAAGGTGCGTGTACTGCTCTCCCGCATGATGATCATGGCTACGAACGTCCTTATCTTAGATGAGCCGACTGACCATCTGGATATGGAATCTATCACCGCATTAAACAACGGACTGATCAAATTCCCGGGTGTTGTGCTTTTTGCTTCCCGTGACCATCAGGTCGTGCAGACAACTGCAAACAGGATCATCGAGTTCCTGCCGGACGGAACATTCATCGATAAAGTTTCTACTTACGATGAGTATCTTGAAAATGATGAGATGGCAAGAAAACGTCAGGTATATAATATGTCTTCTGACGATGAGAACGATAACTAAAAAAATAGCACTGACCAGAATAAGATCTGGCAGTGCTGTTTTTAATTTTTCCTAAAATGTGGTCCATTTTAATGTATAAGAACCAGATGACGCTTTGCTCATACGCTCTACCTTGATGTAGTATGTACCAGACGGCAGATCAAATTTTGTTCCACCATTTGCCAAACTGATATACCATCCATCTTCCGGATATAATCTGGTAACTTTTGAAATAGCAGAAACTTTTTTTCCATTGTTTTTACCAGAAAATACTTTTCCATCTTTATTATAGAAAGTTATCTTAAAACCATTTTTTTCATTTGTTCCATTTGTGTTTGCGAGATAATACAGATTCAATTTAGCACTCTTAGTCAGTTTGATTTTATACCAGTCTGCCTTACTGTCACCGTATGCAATAACACCTGTCACTTTCTTTCCTTTTGAAAGTGTTTTTGCTTTTGATTTTGAACTTGCAGATGAATCTTTAATAGCTTTTACAGTAGCTGTGATTTTTGTACCTGCATTACACTGCACTGCAAAATAATATGTAGTATTCTTCTTTACACCATACGTTGTGGTATTGTAAATCTTGCCGGCATAATCATTTCTCCAGATTTCATTTTTCTGACCGATCGTCTTTTTTATTTTTATTGCAAAATGTAACATACCCCTTGGAATTATTGTAATAAGAAGAACTGCAGTCAAACTTTAAAGTTACCGTACCAGTCACGGATGGTTTGAATTTGATATAATTTACCTTCAAATTCCGTCCGCTATAACACTGTGTATCTTTAATTGTAACTGTAGACTTTCCATTCCCTTTAAAAGAAAGTCCGGCTGCCTGTGCTTCTGTCGGAGCTGCCACTGTAAATAACGTAACTGCCATAACTGCTGTCAAAAACATGCAAACAGCTCTGTGAAAAAATGTTTTTCTGGTTTTCATAACCAATCCTCCTTGTTTTGCGGAGCAAAATGCGACTGCCTTTGCAGGAGCAGAGGATTTTCCTCCTTGTTTTGTAAATAATCATTTTCACTTTACCACAGTACTCTGCTGCCGTCAAGTTCTTTTATATGATTCAGTACCATTTTCCCATATATTTAGTTGTGATTTTAGCTAATTTTACTTATATATTATTTAATTTTACTTTCAATTCATTCACATCCGCAACAATACAGTCTGCCCCGGCAGTTTCAAGTTCCATTCTGTCACCATAGCCATACAAAACACCGATCACATACATGCCATTTTCTTTTGCACCAATCACATCATGTTTTCTGTCTCCCACCATTACTGCCTGATCAGCAGTGATTTTAAGTGAATCCAGAGCGTAGCGGATCACATCACCTTTTTTACTTCTGCTGCCGTCTAATGTACTTCCTGCAAAAAATAAAAATATTGCTCAATTTCAAAATACTTAAGGATCTGTACAGTATATACTTCCGGTTTTGATGTCGCGATCACAATCTTTTTTCCCAGTGAAGCAACTTCCGCAAGTAATTCTTTCATTCCATCATACAAAACATTCTCAAAAAGGCCCTGCCTGCTGAAATATTCCCTGTATTTTCCGACTGCCTCCCGGCTCTGTTCCTCTGAAAATCCATAAAAATCCTGAAAAGAATCCAGAAGCGGTGGTCCAATAAACTTCTCTAATGTATCTAAATTTTCAACCTGGATTCCATAATACGAAAGTGCATGTGCCACCGCCTTTGTGATTCCCTCTTTCGGATCTGAAATCGTTCCATCCAGATCCATAAAAATATATTCCGGTCTCATTCTGCTCTCCATCCTCTTTTGTTTGTTCTATTGTAACATACACAGCTCTTTTCTGTCCGTTTTTTTACATTTTCATTTTAATCTCCATTCGTACATGTGAAAAGTCTTATTTTTTAGTCTCTCAGTCTATCGATATTGCGTTTCAAGGACTCTACCGCCGCATCGATATCCGACCGACCCGTATCTCTGCTGAGTGTCATCCGGACCGTTCCTGCTGCATAATCCTCCGGCACCCCAAGTTCTTTTATCACATAAGAAATCCTGCTTTCACCTGTATTACATGCAGAACCCCCGGAGGCACAGATCCCATCCTCATCTAAAAGGATCAGCAAAGATGCCCCGTCCACTCCCTTGAAACTGACAGATACATTTCCGGGAAGTCTTTTCGTCCTGTGACCGTTGACACGGACATCCGGAATCTCATGCACGATCTTTTCTATCAGATAATTGCGCAGCATCGTCTCCCGGTACATTCCGGCCCGCATACCTTTTGCAGCAAGCTCCGCCGCCTTCCCCATCCCGACGATCCCGGCAATATTCTCCGTTCCGGCACGTTTTCCTTTTTCCTGTGAACCACCGTGGATAAAGGATGGGATCTGCACGCCTTCCCTGATATATAAAAACCCAACACCTTTTGGCCCGTGAAATTTATGGGCACTCGCACTCAAAAGATCCACCGGATAATGACGCACTGAGATTGGCACCTGCGCATATGCCTGCACGGCATCCGTGTGAAACAGTACATCCTTTTCCCGCGCGATTTTGCCGATAGAAAAAACCGGTTCGATCGTCCCCACCTCATTATTTCCAAACATGATCGTAATCAGTGTCGTATCCTCCCGGATTGCATGATATACTGCTTCCGGTGATACCATTCCATATTCATCCACGTCCAGATAGGTCACTTCATATCCTAGTTCCTCTAAATATTTACAGGAATTTAAGATTGCATGATGTTCTATTTTGCTTGTAATGATGTGTTTTCCCTTGTGCTTATACTCTCCTGCAATACATTTTACTGCCCAGTTGTCCGACTCCGAACCACCGGATGTAAAAAAAATTTCTGACGGTTTTGCCTCCAGTGTACCGGCAATTGTTTTCCTTGCCTTTTCTAACGCCTGTCTTGATGTTTCCCCATATCCATACATTGTGGATGCGTTTCCAAATTTTTCTTCCAGATACGGATCCATCGCCTCTTTTACTTCCTCTGACATCTTTGTTGTCGCGGCATTATCTAAATAAATTACCTTTCCTTTATTTTCAATCGAACTCATTTTCTCTCCACTTCCTTCATATATTAAAATGAACTAAGTCCGGATTTTCCGGCAGACTTTGGAGGTTTCTATTGAAAAAAATATATTCCACCAAAAGTACACTTTTAACCGGAACCCTCTTTCTCACCCTCGCCGGAATCCTCACCCGCATCATAGGTTTCTTCTATAGGATATTCTTATCGCGTACCATTGGTGCAGAAGGTCTCGGCATTTATCAGCTCATCGCTCCTGTAACCGCCATCTGTTTTGCATTTACCGCTGCAGGGATCCAGACCTCCATATCCAAATTCGTTTCCATGGAAGTTGGAAGAAAAAATGATGCCGGTGCCAAAACCTATCTTTCGATCGGGCTTTTTATCTCCTTATGCCTTTCCACACTCTGCAGCCTTTTTCTCTATCATTATGCGGATTTTATTGCTGTTTCCTGGCTTGGTGATAAGCGGTGCACGCCGCTCCTTGCTGTGCTCTCCTTTTCCTTTATCCCATGCTGTATCCATGCCTGTATCAACGGTTATTATTATGGTCTGAAAAAAACGGCTGTCCCTTCACTCTGCCAGTTGACCGAACAGTTCGCCCGCGTTGGAAGCGTTTATCTGATGTACCAGATCGCCGTCAGCGAAGGAAAATCTTTAACGCTTTCCATGGTCGTCTGGGGAATCGTCTGCGGCGAGGCGGCGAGCACACTGGTATCGGTCAGTGTTTTCCGGATCTCCGATGGAAACCGGCGCACCCCCGGCAAAAGCAGGAAAAATCTCTATACCTGCACCAAAAATCTGCTCTCCATGGCAGTTCCCTTAACCTCAAACAGGATCGTTCTAAATTTATTTGCAGGGTTTGAAAATGTCATGCTGCCAAACCGCCTGTTAGCTTTCGGCTATACCCAGTCGGAAGCACTCAGTGTTTATGGGATTCTCACCGGAATGGCAATGTCTGTCATCATGTTTCCGTCCGTGATCACAAACTCCGTGTCTGTTCTTCTGCTCCCGACTATATCAGAGGCACAGGCCGCCGGGAAAAGAAATAAGATCCTCTACACCATAAAAAAAACGATCGAGTCCTGCCTTTTACTTGGCTTTCTCTCGACCGCGGGATTTCTTGTCACCGGAAATTTTCTCGGCAATTTTTTATTTAACAATGCGCTTGCCGGGACCTTTATCGCAACGCTCGGCTGGCTCTGTCCGTTTCTGTATCTCAGTTCTACCTTAAGCAGTATCCTGCATGGGCTTGGTCATCCCGGCATCACCTTTGAATTAAACCTGGTCTCCTGCACGATCCGGATCCTGTTTGTCCTGCTCGCTGTCCCGGTCTGGGGAATCAGAAGCTATCTTTGGGGAATCCTTGTCAGTCAGGCGGTCACGGCACTGTTGTCCATCTTTATACTTTTAAGGAAAACCGCCGGATACACATTCGGCAGGAATAATATAAAGACACAAAAATAACCGCACAGTCTGGTAAACCGTGCGGCATTTTTGTCAAACCATATGTCGGACTAACAGCTGTTTTCTTTAACACATCATGCTGTATTCCTGTAATTTTTTCTTTGCCTCCGGGCTTAAGTATTTCGGAACCTGGATCTGTACTTTCACATACTGGTCTCCGTGTATGGACGGATTCTTTCTGGAAACGATCCCTTTTCCGCGCAGCCTGATCTTGCTTCCATCCTGCGTTCCGCCCTTGATATTGCAGTCCACATCCCCGTAGAGTGTATGGATTCTTGCTTTTCCGCCAAGTGCTGCTGTCACATACGGGATCGTAACGGTCGTATAAACATCAAGTCCTTTCCGCTCGCAGCCATTCTTTGGACGGATCTTTATCTTTAAGAACAGATCGCCGGTGGTACCGTCAGCACCGGTATGACCTTTGCCTTTCAGCCTTAACTGTTCCCCGTCATCCATGCCCGCCGGTATGCGCACTTTAAATGACTGGATTTTTCCGTCACTGCCACTTAATCTTATGACCTTCTCACAGCCAAGTGCTGCCTCATCAAAATCCACCGTCACCTCCGCTTCCACATCGCGCCCTCCGCGAAAGTGGCTGCCGCTGTTTCCTCCGGTAAATTCCCGGTAAACCTGTCTCCGCCAAAGCCATGCCCCGATGCATTACCCCTGCTGTTTCCTCCAAAGAACTGGCCAAACATATCGTCCCAGAAATCACCCGCCTCGCCGTTTTCAAAATGAAACCCGGAAAATCCTCCTCCATTTGCAGCACGCCTTGCCTGCTCCTCCGAGAATCCTTCCTCAAATGCAGCCATTCCGTACTGATCGTAAAGTTTCTTTTTCTCCGGATCATTTAACACAGAATATGCTTCCGTGACTTCCTTAAACTTCTGTTCTGCGTTCGGATCGTCTTTATTCGTATCCGGATGATATTTTTTTGCAAGTTTCCGATATGCTTTCTTTATCGCGGACGCATCCGCATTTTTATCAATTCCAAGTACCTCATAATAATCTCTTTTCATGATCGCACTACCTCCAATCAAAACAAAAACAGAGAGACATCACGCATCGCCTCTCTGTTTTCCCCGGTCATCCCGGTAATCTATCTCTCCCATGGCGATGTGCTTCGCTTTCCTGTTTGGGATTTTAGTTTTTATTTTTATTGCAATCATACTATAGCACTTGTTTTAGCACTCGTCAATAGAGAGTGCTAATAGTTTATAAATATTTTATTCATAATTATTTCTCACTTCATCCGCACCCATATAGATCACATTTCTCTGTGGAACAATGCCGCTCTTTCGAAACAGATCCCTGACTGTGACAAATTCATAGCCCTGTTCTTTTAAAGCAGGAATGATCGTCTTTATTGCCTCAACTGTCTGCGTATTGCCTTCCATATCATGCAGTAAGATAATAAATCCGGGCTTCGCATCCCGAAGGATCCTGTCTGCCCGCTCTTTCGCTGTCACAGAAGGCTCCCAGTCCTCACAGCCATATCCGCAGATAAAAGTAAGATCAATCAGATCATACATTTTCTGGTTATAACTGATATACGGAGGCCGGAAGAACTCCGGTTTTTCTCCCGTGATACGCACGATCTGTTCCGTCGTATAGCTGACCTCGTCCAAAATCTCCCGGTCATTAAGTTCCGGCATCCCCGGATGCGTTTTGGAGTGATTTTCGATTGAACACCCCATATCATATGCACGCCGGATCAGTACTCCGACTGCTCTGTAATTTTCTGTCCAATCAGAAAAAACTTGCCACGATATCGTTTTCCTTAAGCACATCCAATACCTGATCCGTAATTCCCGGTGTCGGTCCGTCATCAAAGGTCAGTGCCACAAATTTTTTTTCCGTCATACAACTCCTCTTTTCTGAGACATTTACACACTACTGCCTCATTCTCGCCTTTTCTATACCATATATTAATACAGTCTCACACAGACTGCAATCCACTTTCTTAGAAAAGCAGAGCAAGCCCGTGCACGAGAAATGCTGCCACCCAGGCGACAAGGCACTGCCATACGATCACACCTGCCACCCATTTTCTTCCAAGTTCACGGCGGATTGACGCAAGTGCCGCAACACACGGTGTATAAAGCAGACTGAATACCAGAAGTGATGCTGCTGCCGCATCAGATAGCGCTGCCTGCACATTACCTCCAAATAAAATCTCAAGCGTTGAAATCACACTCTCCTTTGCCATCACACCACTGATCAGGGATGTACAGATACGCCAGTCCCCAAGTCCTAACGGAGCAAATAATGGAACTAATCCATTCGAAATCAGTGCAAGCATGCTGTCTTTCGAATCATTTACAATATTAAAATGAATATCAAATTTCTGCAAGAACCAGATACAGATCGTTGCAAGGAAAATAACCGTAAACGCTTTCTGTAAAAAGTCTTTTGCTTTTTCCCATAAAAGCTGCATGACATTTTTTAACCCCGGCAGACGGTAATTCGGCAGTTCCATGACAAACGGAACCGCATCCCCGCGAAACAGTGTCTTGCGGTAAAGCAGTGCCACCAAAATACCGATCACAATTCCGCCTAAATACAGTGCACACATCACAAGTGCTCCATACTCCGGGAAAAATGCGCTGACGAAAAACGCATAGATCGGAAGTTTTGCCGAACAGCTCATAAATGGTGTAAGCAGAATCGTCATCTTTCTGTCACGCTCACTTGGCAGTGTACGTGTCGCCATTACTGCCGGAACCGTACACCCAAAACCGATCAGCATCGGAACGATACTTCTTCCAGAGAGTCCGATCTTTCGTAATAACTTATCCATAAAAAATGCAACACGGGCAATATATCCACTGTCCTCCATCAGAGACAGGAAGAAAAACAGCGTCACAACGATCGGAAGAAAACTTAAAATGCTTCCAACTCCTGTAAAAATACCATCAATTATAAGGTCATGCAACACTTCATTGACACCTGCAGCAGAAAGGAGCTGATCCACTGCTGCTGTCAGCGCATCAATCCCCATCTGTAAAAGATTCTGTAGTCCCGCTCCTATTACATGAAACGTAAGATAAAACACGATCAGCATGATACCGATAAAACAAGGGATTGCCGTATATTTTCCGGTCAGGATACGGTCAATTTTCTCGCTTCGTATCCTTTCCCTGCTCTCTTTGGGTTTTACTACTGTCTTTTCACAGACTTTTTCAATAAAGGTAAAACGCATATCTGCGATCGCTGCACTCCGGTCAAGTCCACGCTCTTTTTCCATCTGAACGATCAGATGTTCGATCGCCTCTTTTTCATTTTCATCCAGATGCAGTTTTTCTAAGATCAGATGATCCCCTTCAATGATTTTCGAAGCTGCAAAACGGATCGGTATCTGCGCTTCTTTCGCATGGTCCTCGATCAGATGCGAAACTGCATGGATACAGCGGTGCACGGCTCCTCCAAAGTCACTCTCATCACAAAAATCCTGCCTTCCCGGACGTTCCTGATATTTTGCAATGTGAAGCGCATGACGTACCAGCTCATCCACACCTTCATTTTTTGCCGCTGAGATCGGGACAACCGGCACACCAAGCATTGCCTCCATGCCATTGACATCCACAGAACCAGAGTTTCCAGTCATCTCATCCATCATATTTAATGCAATGACCATCGGAATATCCATCTCCAAAAGCTGCATCGTCAGGTACAGATTGCGCTCGATGTTGGTTGCATCGATAATATTGATCATCGCTTTCGGCTTATCTTCAAGTACAAAATTCCTCGAAACGATCTCCTCACTGCTATATGGCGACATCGAATAAATACCCGGAAGATCTGTCACCGAGGTATTCGGATGCCCTTTTATCGCCCCGTCCTTTCGGTCAACTGTCACTCCCGGGAAATTTCCGATATGCTGGTTTGAACCGGTTAACTGATTAAACAATGTAGTTTTTCCACAATTCTGGTTACCGACAAGTGCATAGGTCAGTTTTTCCTGCTCCGGCAGTGGTCTTCCATCTCCCTTCACATGGTATTTCCCCTCTTCTCCGAGTCCCGGATGCACGGACTGATTGATGTTTTTTGCACCTTCATGTCTGCGCGAGCGCTCACTGATCAGTTCAATTTCAATCTGCTCCGCATCCGAAAGCCGCAGTGTCAGCTCATATCCATGAATCTGCAGTTCCATCGGATCTCCCATCGGTGCAAATTTAATGACGGTTACCTCTGCCCCCGGTATTACTCCCATATCTAAAAAATGCTGTCTTAATGCCCCTTCTCCCCCGACTACTTTAATCACAGCACTTTTTCCGATTTCTAATTCTTTTAGCGTCATTTTTCTTTATCCTTCGTGTTGATATTGATAATCTTTATCGATTATACACTGTTTCCATGAAAAAACAAAGAATTATTTTTTTATTATTATGGAAAAACCGTGACTAAGGTGCTAGAATAACCTTCGGAAAATATATAAGGAAGAAATTTGTCTTTCAAAAAATCATATAGATATGGAGATTGGTGTGAAAAATAAGATCTTTACGAAAACGAGTACATCTGATGCACATTTATACAGCAATCAGGATCTGCGGAAACTATTGGTTCCGATCATCGTTGAGCAGCTGCTTTCCTCCCTGATGGGAACTGCCGACACAATGATGGTCAGCAACGTCGGCTCTGCCGCCATTTCTGCAGTATCCCTCGTGGATTCCATCAATATTTTAGTCATTCAGGCACTCTCCGCACTCGCTGCAGGAGGTGCGATCCTGTGTTCCCAGTATCTTGGGAGCAGCAACAAAAAAGCTGCCAATGAATCAGCCAGACAGGTGCTTTTTGTCATGACCGTTTTATCCGTGACATTGTCTGCCATCTGCCTTTTATTCCGTGGTCCGCTGCTTCACGTCATTTTCGGTGCCGTGGAGACAGATGTCATGACAAATTCTCAAATTTATTTTCTATTTACCCTGTTATCCTTTCCTTTTATCGGACTGTATGATGCCGGGGCCTCGATCATGCGCGCCCAGAATAACAGCAGGGAACCAATGATCATTTCCATCATTTCCAATTTCTTAAACATTCGGTGGAAATGCTATTTTGATTTTTGTTTCGGGATGGGCGTGGAGGGTGCCGCAATTTCAACCCTCGTATCCCGCATCTTCTGCGCTGTTGTCGTGATCTACAAGCTGCGCAGTGAAGAGGAACCGATCTTTATTAAAAATTATGCCGCAATCCGTCCTGATTTTTCACTCATCAAAAAAATACTGTTCATCGGCATCCCGTCCGGGATCGAAAACAGTATGTTCCAGTTCGGTAAACTCGCGATCCAGTCTACGGTCTCCACACTTGGAACCGTCGCCATCGCTGCACAGGCAATGACAAATATCCTCGAAAATCTAAACGGTGTCGCCGCAATCGGTGTCGGCATTGGACTGATGACTGTGGTTGGACAGTGTCTCGGTGCCGGCAGAAAAGACGAGGTCATTTATTACATCAAAAAACTTTCCTGGCTCGCCGAGGCAGCGATCGTGATCAGCTGTCTTACTGTGCTTGCCCTGACAAAACCAATCACCCTGTTAGGCGGCATGGAAGCGGAAAGTGCTGACCTGTGTTTTAAAATGGTCATCTTTATCACGATTACCAAACCGATCTCCTGGGTATTATCTTTTATCCCGGCATACGGCATGCGTGCAGCCGGAGATGTCAAATTCTCCATGATCACCTCCTGCTGCACCATGTGGCTCTGCCGTGTGAGCCTTTGTGTCTATCTCTGCCGTGTTTGGGGATTTGGCCCGATTGCAGTCTGGATCGGTATGTTTGCCGACTGGACGCTCCGCGCCATCGTATTTTCGATACGCTTCCACGGAAGGAAATGGTTAAACCACCACATTATCGACTAAACAAACGCCTGTCTGATGCTGTCATAATGAAGGAATTTTCCTTCCTCCCCAAGTTTTTTGATCTCCTCAGCGGAAGCAAACAGATATCCATCTGTTTCTTCCTCCTGGAGTTTGATATCTGACTCGTCAAAATCAGCAGAAAAACGATACACATCCACAAAATAGTTATCCCCTTCTCCCGGATTATCTCTACGGTAGGTAAACAGATATCCGCCATCCCACGCAGAAACATCCAGTCCGGTCTCCTCCCTGATCTCACGGAGTACTGCAGTCTTAGAATCCTCTCCCGCCATCGCAGCACCGCCGGAAACCTCCCACCAGCCCGGTGCCCACGCTTTTGTCATAACACGTTTGGTGATCAGGAAAACGTCCATCCGTTCTTTTTATCACGCCAAGTACGGTCAGATGATATTCGCCATCCTTTAAACACCAGTCATTCCGTTTCATCGTTCTGCCGGTGCGCTCTTTTTTTTCATTGTAAATATCCCAGAATTCCTGTTTTTCTGTCATCTGTATTTTCCTCATTTCATTTTTCTCGTGCTGCTTCGATATTTTTATCATAACAAACCTCACGTCCCTCAGACAGATCTGTTATTTTATATCCCGTTACTATCACACGGTAGCACGTCAAAGTGCCCTTATCTCTATTATAAACAAAAATCCGGTTTCGGCAACTTATTTAAAAAAAACAAATTCACCGATCAGATAAAAAATACCACTCAGCCAGAACGCCATGCCTAAAATAAAGGTCAGCAGATCTTCCATCTGAAAATTTTTCCGCAGATAACACAGTTTTTTTGGATTCTCCTCATTAATCCGGATCGTATAAATTTTTCCTTTTTCCAGCGATTTTTTTTCTTTCCGCGTAATCCTCTCCATCGTGCACTGGCGGAATTTTTTTTCCTGATAATGATAGGAAAACAGCGCATACGTTCTGACACGATCGCCCATTTTCTTTGTCACTGTTTTCTCAAATACCGCATCCACAGGCACCCTGCAATGGATGCGCGCACGCCATTTCCGAAATCGATTCCAACTAACAGTGTCCCATACACTACCCCGATTATCCCCAGTAAAATAAATGTTACATTCATACTGGTCTCCCTTCCCAAAACCTCCTGTGTCACCCCGGCAGACTCTGTGCTACGCAGAGTGCACCCCAGCCCTCTTATGTCAAGTTAATGTCAACAACTTTTTTGAGTCAAAATAGCTGAAAGCCGCATAACTTCGTTGGGGTTATGGTAAGTTAGTGTCAAGTCAGAGTGAATTGATGGTAAATTAGTGTCAAGTTGCTTTGGGGAGTTTATTCCTCCCCAAAAGCATAATTCCATTCAATCTCTACTCTCTTATCCCTGTATATGATAACCTTTTTAATGAATACATCCACCGCTTCCTGCGTCAGCTTTTCCATCTGAGAAAACCGGATAATCTCTTTCATATCCTGTTTCGGTTGATTGTATTCCTCCGTAAGCCTACCAAATGCAAGTTCTGTTTCTTCTATTTTACATGACAGCTCCTGCATCTGCAAAGCAATTCCATCCGCCCTGCTGCGGTATTCTCCGGCTCCTATCTGCTTGACAGCATAGCTTTCGTACAATGTATCTTTCTCTGTCTGCAAACTCTGATACTGCGTCCGGTAATTACCCAGTTCTTTATTCAGTCTGTTCCATTCTTCTTTCTGGAATTGTTCAAGGCTCCCACGCTGTTTTATCAAGTCTCCACGGCGCATCAACTCCCGGTACAATTCTGTCAACACAATCTCTTCCAAAATGTCTGCCCTAAATAAGTACAGCAATCCGGTATCTGTAACAGGGAATGTTTCCTGCACCAGAAATGGTTCGGCATCTTGCCATTACTGCTCTGCGGCTTATAGTTGATCGAATACCCACACCCGCCGCAGTATATTTTCCCTGTCAGTGGATGCTTTTCACGTTTCCTTTTGTGGATTGTTCCGGGCGGTAAGCAGACGCAAGTGCAAAAATCTCCGGCGTTACTAACGGCTCGTGATGATCTGTAATGACTTTCCACTCATCCTTTGGCACAGCAATCCCGTTTTTGCTTCCCACAGATTTGCGGACTGATTTGCCATAAGCCATTTCGCCTAGATAGAAACGGTTATTCAGGATTCCCCTCACAGCCGTATTGCTCCATGCAGGATGCTCCCTTGTCATTTTCCTTTCAGGATAACGCATCTGCGTGATAGTCGGCGTGTGTTCCGCAATCAATTCTTTTGCTATCTGCGTACTTCCCATTCCCTCTTCTGCCAGTGAAAAGATATGGCGGACGATTTCTGCCTCCTTTTCATTGACAATCACCGTATTTTTTCAATTTCACTCTTGGCATAGCCAAAAGGAACCTGTCCGAATACATATTCCCCATTTGCACATTTATTTTGAAATGATGTTTTTACTTTGACCGATATATCCTTACTGTAAAGGTCATAGAGAAGCGTCTGGAAAGCAGTATCCAGCGGGGTGGTACTTCCTTCATGCTCCCTGCTGTCATAATGGTCATTTACGGCAATGAACCGCACTCCCATAAAGGGGAAAATCTGGTTGAGATAATCACCCAGTTCTATGTAATCCCTTGCAAACCGGGACATATCCTTTACCAGAATACAACTAATTTTACTCTGCTTTACCTGTTTTAACATCTCCTGCAGCCCCGGTCTGTCCATATTCGTACCGGAAAAACCGTCATCACAAAATTCTGCAACCTCCTGTCCCATTAGTTCAGCATCATTTCTGATATAATCTAAAAGCATTTTCCGCTGATTGGAAATACTGTTGCTTTCCCGCTGCTCTGTGGAAGCTTTACCGTCCAGGGCATCATCCTCTATGGAAAGGCGGAGATAGATTGCAATCTTCCTGCTGTCTGTCATTTTTTCACCTGCCTTTCCACCAGTGCATCACTGTATGTAAATAAGACTTCCACCCTTTTCCCCGGATACACATAGATTTTATCTATCAGCGATTCAATAAGCTCCCTGGTAAGTACCTGTTCATTCTTTAGTTTTATCAATACACGGACTGCTTTCAGATAGGTTTCTCCGTCACGTTCAAGGCTTACTTCCTGCTCTCTGAAGTTCTTCTCCTGCTTCTCCAAATCCCGCAGCCTATTTTCTTTGCACATCTTATACTCCACATAGTCTTTCTGTGAAAGATTGCCCATGCGGTATGCCATATACTTATCACTTTCTTCCTCTGCAAGTCTTTCTTTTGCGTAAGTTACGGATCGAAGGCTCCGCTCCAGCTCCTGCTTTTTCTGCCAGATGATTTCTCCTGCCTTATCCAGATATATTCTCTTTTTTTTCAGACTGGTATCAAACTCTTTTTCTAACAGTGAAAAAAGAATATCCGTCAGCACATTTTGGGGGATACGGTTAGAGGACGGACAACTATCCGTCTTGGTCGCCCCGCCGTTTAAGCAGAAATATCCATCTATCCGCATCCTGCTGCCATCTGCATAGTGCTTCACATAGCTGTGTCTTGTCATTTTCCGCCCGCATACGCCGCAGTACAGCACCTTGTCAAAAATATTTTCTCCGATTGGGCAACCTTCCGTTGGATGAGCATGGCTTTTTGTCTGCTCCCGCAGTTTTCTCCTTACTCCGGCCGCTCCCTTCCCAATCTCCGGCGTGATCAGCGGCTCATGGGCTTCTTCTTTTACCACCCAGTCATCTTCCGGCTTGTGAATGCGGTTATTTTCATCCCTTGCAGTAATGCTGGTCTTTCCCTGTACCAGCTTTCCAGCGTAAGTGTCACTTTTAATAATGCGTTCCACACCACTTTTATCCCATCCTTTGTAAGCTGCATCCGGTGGGCAGTAGACCTCTCCCGTTTTGTGATAGACCGCCGGCGGATTGATCTTACGAGTGTTCAGATCATCCGCAACTGCCGTATAGCTTTCCGTCTCAATAAATCTCTGAAAAATGTATCTGACAATCTCCTCCGTATTTTCATCCGGTATCAGCCTGCGTACTTTGCCCTCCCAGACTGCTTTATACCCATAAGGTGCAGGACCGCCCACATAGGAGCCTTCTTTTCTTCTCTGTGCCAGAGAAGCTTTCGCTTTCACGGAAAAATCCTTAGCATACATATCATTTACCAGATTCTTGATTTCCGATACCATCTGTTTCGTTTCATTGCCGCCTGCCCCGGTATCAAAGCCATCCGCCACGGCTATGAAACGCACACCAAGGAACGGGAAAATCTTCTCTATATAATTTCCGGCTTCCAGATAATTTCTGCCAAAACGGGACAGGTCTTTTACGATCACACAGTTAATGTCTCCCATGCGGACATCCTGCATCAGCCGCTGAAACGCACCCCGGTTAAAATTGGTTCCCGTCTTTCCCAAGTCGATATAACAGTCTACAACTTCGATTTTATCCGTATGTTCTCCGTTCCATTCCTCAATGAATTTCCTGGCGATCTCTATCTGCACCTCTACTGATTCATTCTTTGAAGTTTGCCTGCAAACTTTTTTGTCTATATCTGCGGAGAGTCTGGCATAAATACCAGCCTTATACTGCCTGCTCTTTTGATTCTTAGCAGCACTCGTGGGTGTGTCCGAACCTTTTCCCGCTGACTGCCTCTTTGATGTTCTTCCCATACTCATGCACTCCTTTCCCTGCCGCTTTCCTGCCCCGAAAGTGCAGTGACATATTCCTGCATGATCCGGTATTCATCCCGAAAATAAAACTCTATCTCAAGTCTTTTATCCTCGAACACATAAATCCGCTTTACCAGACTCGTCAAAGTATGCCGGTCAATTTCAGCAAGCTTCAGGGAATCCTGAAATTTTGCCAGCCTTGAAGCACTGACTACACCTTTCTGCAGCATCCGCCGTATCATGTCCTGTTGCTGTTCCTGTGCTTTCTCCAGTTCTTGTGCCTTGCGCTGAAACTCCTTGTGCAGACGTTCAAATTCTTCCTTTGTTACGACATTCTGCCTTAGATCGTCATAGAGTCCTGCGCAGAGACCGTAATACTTATCCTGCTCCTGTTTCAGCCGTGTAAGCTCCTTCTGGCATCCCGCAACTGCTTCCAGATTTGTCTCTTTTTCTTTCGCCTGTTCAAAAAGTTTACTCTGCGCTAAAAAGTCATTGGCATATCTGCGAACCGCAATGCCCACCAATTCCTTTAAAGTATTTTCCTCTATGCTGTGGCGGCTGCATCCCTCGCCCCGGTTTTTTGTGGAACAGATATAGTACACCTTATTGGATTCCTTATACCGGACTCTGCGCCGCACCATCTGTTCTCCGCAGTCCCCGCAAAACAGAAGTCCCATGAATGGACTTAAGCTTTTGCTTTCCGGGCTTACCCGTCCGTCCGTCTGAAGAAGATTCTGTACCGCTTCAAAATCACTGTCTGAAATAATAGGCTCATGGGTATTTTCCGCACGCACCCATTCTTCCTTTGGTTTCTCAACACTCTTTTTCACCTTATAATTGACTTTCTCTGTCTTGCCTTGCAGCAGGTGCCCCAGATAAACTTCATTGGTCAGGATACGCTTTACCGATGAACTGCTCCACTGTGAACCGGAGCCGCCGGTAAACCCGCCCCGGTAGTTAAGCCCCGTAGACTTTTTATATTCTTTCGGGGAAAGAATGTGCAGCTCGTTCAGCTTCTTTGCAATGGCAGACACCGCCATTCCCTCAATTTTCCACCGGAATATCCTGTGTACAATCTCTGCCGCATAATCATCCACCACCAGCTTGTTCTTATTCTCCGGAGACTTGCGATAGCCATATGCGCAAAAGGTGATAAGCATTCCCCGGCTTTCCGTTTCACTGCAAGCTGGCTTTTTACCTTGGTGGAAATGTCCCGGCAATAAGAATCATTGATAAAATTCTTGACCGGAATCACGATCTGGCGTTCTCCGGTGTCTGCCGATATGCTGTCGTAATGATCAGTTAAGGCAATGAAACGCACACCAAGAACCGGGAATATCTTTTCCAGATACCTCCCGGCTTCAATGTAATCGCGCCCAAAACGGGACAGGTCTTTCACAACCACGCAGTTAACCCTGCCCGCTTCAATATCTTTCATCATTCTGTTAAATTCTGGTCTGTCGAAATTACTGCCGGAAAAGCCATCATCTACATAAATGTCATAGAGTTCCATATCCTCCTGTTCATTTAAAAAGGAACGGATCAACTCCCTCTGACTTCCTATGCTGTTGCTTTCGGCTTTAGATACGCCATTTATCATGGCGTTGCCATCATGCTCCGCTTTCACATTGTCATCTCTGGAAAGACGCAGATACATGGCGGCAAAGAATTTAGATTGTTCTTTCATGTTATCACTCCTGACTTTTTTGTTAGGGGGAAGTCGGTGGCTTTTCCATTCCATAAAATCAGGAGTTACGCTGATTTGTCCTGATATTAGGTTAGCATAGATAAGAGGATTTTTCAATCCAAATATAAATTTTTCAAATATGAATTTCGGATAACCTTTGCAGATATTCCGCCATTTTATCATCTATGCTGGCTCCGTCTTTTTGGAACCTGACCTTAACTACATAATCACCGATCCGATTGACATAGACATTGTTCGTCTGCCTTGCAAACGCATCCAGCTTCTTCTCCACAGGCAGGGATGTATCAATCTCTATGTCCCTCAAATCAGTCAGAGTGGAAATATCTACCGTCCTTATATCCACGGCAGCCATTTCTTCAAGTCTTTCCTTTGTCAGTTCCAAGGCTTCTCTCCTTTCCGGACAGCATAATCTTGCTGCTATCTAAGTCTATTCTTTTACCGGATTGTCCTATGCTATAGCATTTTCCTTATCCATAAAATAACTGTCTGCTTTCTTCCTTATGATAAAGTCTGCCACATCCATGAGCCTGTCCGTGACCGGCATGGTCGGCAGGGTATTCAGAATTTCTGCCCGGTATCTGCCACGCAGGGATGCCCTGCTGTCTAAAATGGAAAATACCGCTGTATCCTTTTCCCTGCGGATACCGCGCCCGAACCACTGCCTTAGTTTAATCAGCATTTCCGGGATGATGATGTCCCTGCGGTATAAATCAAAGTCCTCATACAGGTTTCTCTGGTATTCCATGACCGGATCCGGCACGGGAAACGGCAGTTTTACTACAATTAGGCTGGAAAGTATATCCCCTGCAAGGTCAATTTCCTCTCCGGCACTGTCACTGGCAAACAGCACTCCGTTTCCGCTTCTTCTAAAGCTACTTATTACATCCAGTCTGCCTCTGCCCATAAGAAACAACGGATAATCAGAAAGCTGCTCCTTCAGACCATAGAACACCCTTTCCATGAGCCAATAGGATGTAAAAAGGATCAGGGTATGCCCATGAGTGGCAGACACTATCTGCAATATTTCCGCCATGACCGCCTGTATGTAACTGTCATCCCAGATATTCGGAAACGGCATACGCTCCGGTATATAGAGCAGACCGTTACTCTGAAAATCAAAGGGTGAGGGCTTGCTGGTTTCCATGATTCTTGATAAAGCTGCAAAGGAAAGCCCTGTCATTCTCTTAAAGTGCCCAAAATCCCCCCGGACTGACATTGTGCCGGACGTAATAATAACCGGTATCGGTCTGCTCCAGATGTCACGGAATAAAACCTGTTCCAGTTCCATTGGAACCGCACACAGGGCAAGCCTGCCGTTCTCCCTCTTTTCCATCCAGCAGATTGAATTTCCGCTGTTTAGAAATACGGTCAGCTTGTCCGTCAGCTCCTGACAACGCTTTTTCAGGCCCTGCATCCGCATTTTTTGTCCGCTGTTTTCCTGATAGGATAAGGGAAGCTGCTCTAAAGCCTTTGCCATGTGCCTTATGTAAATTTTTTCCATGGAACCTATCACTATTTCAATCCTGCTTCCCTCTCTGGTGTGGTTTCCTGCTAAATCTCCCGCCAGTCTGTCAAATATCTGTCTGTTATATTCCGCAAGCTGACTCCGCAATACAGTAAGTTCATCCATGCCTGTGGTTCTTCTGTTCACTTCACTCAAACCCACGATAAATTCCGCATCCTGCTCGTCCCAGACTGTGCTGTACATCTGTCTTGCGGCATCTATCAGCTTGTGGGACTCATCAAACACCATTGCCCCATATCCCGGAAAAAGAGGTTTTCTGCCCTGCTTCTGTCCAATCAGATCGGCAAGGATATAATTATGGTTCGTAATCTGAAAATCAAAATTATCCGTCATGCACTTTTTCTTAAAATTCATAAATCTGCATAAAAGCGAATAAGGACATGACTTATTGCAGCGAAACACGTTGATTCTGCCTTTTACATAGGGTGTCAGCACGGCATCATCCAAATCAATCCTGTCAAATTCCTGCTCCCCAAGCCTTGCCAGTTCCAGTATCAGATTGGCATCCACTTCTCTCTG
>ENA-OQDM01000608-OQDM01000608.1-human-gut-metagenome-genome-assembly--contig:-NODE-608-length-19663-cov-7.506706_pt1 | contig 19663 bp, 18 predicted proteins | sample MGYA00242772_ERZ504605 | MGnify/ENA primary metagenome ERZ504605 (study PRJEB26092, sample SAMD00036348) | human gut metagenome | host: Homo sapiens | study: EMG produced TPA metagenomics assembly of... | reverse complement strand
GCCGGGGCCATAGCCCGGGCCGTATCCGGGACCAAAGCCGGGGCCCGGAGGAGGCGGCGGGCCGGGACGATAATGCCGACGGGCCGAGCCTGCCATGTAGCCCCATGCGAAGGGACCCCAGTTCCAGCCTGCTGCGTGGCCGATGGGTGCAATGAACACCCGGAACACGAACAGTACGATGATCAGCATCACCATCAGGGACATGAACAGGATCACGATACCCAGAACGATATCCCCAAAGGTGGTGGGGCCGTCGTCCGGCTCCGCGTAGCTGCCGTCGTCGTAGCTGCCATTGTTCAGATTTACCCCATAAACACTTGCAATGGTGTCGGCCACATTGTTGGCACAGGTGATTACTGCATCGCTGTAATCGCGGTTAACAAAATCACCTTCCATGGTCTGAGCGAGGGCACTGGCCTGACTTTCCAGCGTGGTGTTGCGGAAGCCGTCGCCGTAGGTCACGTAGTAATCGCCATCCTCGTAGATGGGCGATTCCATCACCAGCAGGATCAGCACACCGTTGTTCTCGGAAGCCGAGCCGATGCCCCAGGCGTTGAAGGCCTGTGTTGCATAATCCTCAGTGGAATAATTACCCGTATAATCTACAGTCAGTACGCCGATCTGTGCTCCGTTGCAGCTGGACTGCAGCTGGTTGTTCAGATCAACGATGGTCTGGGTGGTGCTGTCGCTCAGAACGTTGGCATCATCCACCACACACTGATCTCTGGGCAGATCCGGCAAGCTGGCGGCGGCAAATGCCGCCGGGCACAGGGCCGCTGCGCCCACTACAAGGGCCAGCACCAGAGCGCTCACGCGCTTTGCAAAATTTTTCATGCGAAGGGTTCAACCTCCTTTACCCCGGCAATGCTGCCCAGCACACTGGCCGGAAAGCCGCCGGTCTCTTTCTGGTAGTCGTAAACGGCATCGTTGTACTGCAGGGTGCCGATGATGGTAGCCGCACTGTTGAACTGGCCGTACTGCCCCTGCACTGCGCCCATCTTCATGGGGTCTGCAGCCTGCTCCTGCAGCTTTGCATAGAGCTGGTCGATCCGCGAACCCAGCACCTCGTTGGCCTGATACAGTGCATGCATCGTGCTGCCCTGATAATAGGGCAGCGAGGTGAGAGCCTGCGCTTTGCCGCCGTTCTGCACCGCTTCCAGACAGGCCGAGAAGTCGTTCAGCGCGGTCTGTGCAGCCTGCACCTCGGCACTGTCGGCCCCCAGCGTGTTGCCGGCGGTGGTGATGATGTTCGCCGCCGTGTTCATGCGGGTGGTCAGCTCCTCGCTGAGGTTATAGCCATTGTCTGCCGCCACACCCACCGTGTACCATTTGCGGGCTTCGTTGTACCGGCTGCGCAGCTTGGCGCTGCCAAAGCCCAAAAAGGCCGCCAGCATCACCACCACGCTCAGGGCCAGCGCCACCGCCCGGGTGGAAAGGGTGGCGGGCAGCTTTGCTTCCGCGCCCGCCAGCTTCTGCTGCAAAGGGGTCAGGCGCACCGTTTCTGCCGGCCGGGCCTTTTCACGATAGCTGCCCGCGTCAAAACCGCCGGGAGTGCTGTTCTGTTTTTGCGAAAAATCTGCGTTTGCCATTTCAGCTCCGGATCTCCATCATTTTTGCTTTCAGTTCGTCCTCGATGCGGTTCAGCTCCTGCTCGGCGGCGGCACGCTTTGCGCGGCCCTCGCTCTGGATCTTGTTCAGTTCGTCCAGCGTCTCGATCAGGCTCTTGTTGGTCTGCTGCAGGGTCTCGATGTCCACCACACCGCGCTGGGACTCCTTGGCGGTCTCGATGGTACCAATCTTGAGGGCCTCGGCGTTCTTCTTGAGCAGGTCGTTGGTCATATCGGTAACGGCACGCTCGGCCTGCATGGCCTGCTGGCTGTGGGCCAGACCCAATGCCAGCACCATCTGGTTCTTCCACAGCGGGATGGTGTTGACGATGGTGGACTGGATCTTTTCTGCCATCATGGTATTGTTGTTCTGCAAAAGGCGGATCTGCGGCCCCATCTGCAGGCTGATGTTGCGGGTCAGCTCCAGATCATAGAGCTTCTTCTCAAAGCGTTCGCACTGGTCGGCCAGATCACGAGCCGCCTGTGCATCCTCCGGCAGGCCGGAAACCTTGGCCTTATCCATGGCCTGCTGCAGCTCGTTTGCGCGCACATCGGCCAGCTTCTTTTTGCCGGCAAGGATATACATGCTCAGCTCCTTGAAGTAGGCCATGTTCAGATCATACATCTTATCCAGCATGGCGATGTCCTTGAGCAGCTGCACCTGATGGCCCTCCAGCATGGACTGGATCTTTTCCACGTTGGTCTCGGCCTTGTTGTACTTCATCTTCATGGCATCCAGCTGGTCGCCCTTCTTCTTGAAGAAGCCGAGGATGCCCTTTTTTTCTTCCTCGCCTGCATCAAAGCTCTTCAGCTCACCGATCAGGCTGGTGATCATATCGCCCACTTCGCCCAGATCCTTGGTGGACACCTTGGAGAGCGCAGCCTCGGAGAAATCGCCGATCTTCTTCTGACAGGCGGAACCGTACTGCAGCACCTGCTGGCTGTTGGTAATATCGATCTTTTCAGCAAACTGATCCACCATGGCCTGTTCTTCCGGGGTCAGGTTCACCTGCGGCTGCTCCGGTGCGGCAGCTTCCTGCTGGGCGGGTGCTGCCTTTTCCTCTTCTGCCGGGGTGGGGTCCAGCGTCAGGGTGGGTACTGCGGGTGCATCGAGGTCAAAGTTGAATGTATTATCAGCCATAAGAGATTCCTTCCTTTCCAAATACCGTTTACCTTTTTTAGCTCAGGCCCTGCCCTTTGAGCATGTTCTGCAGCACCGTGATATCTGCAGAAAGGTCCATGCTCTCGGCGGCGTACAGGGCATCCAGCTGGTTTTCAAACGCCGTGGCAATGGAAGCAGCATTGTGCTCCACCTCGGTACGGATGGCTGCGGCATTCTCGCCGCGCACGCCCTGCTTTGCCAGCTTTGCATACTGCTGCAGAACGTTCACCGCATCCGGCAGGTAATAGTTTGCAAACCTGCGCACCTGCTTTGCCTTTTCCGGGTTTGCTTCCACCGCTTCCACAATGGAGCGGCCCGCCTTTTCCATGCGGGTCATGGCGGCAGAGAGCTGCGGGTCCGGCAGCTGCTCGTTGAGGGTGTGCAGGGTATCCAGTTTCTGCTGAATGTCGGTCAGCATCGCGTCCACATCCTCCACACCGGTGTGGAAAGGCACTTCGTGCTCCACCACCCGGGGCGGGCAGACCTTCTGTGCCGCACCAAAGGCCACAAATGCACCGCCCAGCGCCGCCAGCAGCGCCCACAGCTTATACACCGGCAGTACCGCGCACAATACCAAAAAGACCAGTGCCATTGCATAAAATGGCAGAACGCTGGGCTTTCTGGTGCGGATGATCTTGCTCATGTTTCTTCTCCTTGTCCGGGGCATTGCCCCTTATGTCATCCATAATACCGCACCCCGCGAAAAACGCAAGGCTTTCACGGATAATTTACAACCTGGCCATCATTTATTGATCCACGGCAAGAGAGCCGCGCCCCAGATTTCGCGCAGCTTTTCCGGGCGGCAGGCAGCGTTTGCCGGGCTGGTGCTGGGCAGCTTTACCGCTGCAATGCCGGACACCGGCTGCAGATACTTTGTATAGATCCGGTATGCGGTGGCTCCGTTGCAGAATACTGCTTCGATGGGTGCCTTTGCCAGCAGAGCGGCAATATCATTCGGCACTGCATCCTTGATGGAAGCGTCCGCTGCGCCGGTGATGGTGCAGCGTTCCAGCGTGTCCCAGAGGGCCAGCCCATGGCGCAGGATGATTTGCTTTTTGGCTTCAATGTCCTCACGGGCAGGCACCGGCTCACCGGTCAGCGCGGCCATCATGGGCCAGAAGCGGTTCTGCGGGTGGCCGTAGTAAAAGGCCATCTCCCGGCTTTTGGGGCTGGGCCATGTGCCCAGGATCAGCGCCCGGCTGTGTTCGTTATACACCGGTTCAAAGCTCATTGTCCGCCTGCACTTTCAATTTTATCCCAAGGCGAGCCAAGGTCGCGGCCGGACGGCTCTGCTCTGGGGCCGTCGAACCACAGCTCATCGATCAGGTCGGCAAGGCCGTCCTCCCGCACATCGCCAATGATGCGGTCGGCGGCAGCCTTTGCGTCCGGCGTGCCGTTTGCCATGCAGCAGCCAAGGCCCGCTGCCTTCAGCATAGCCACATCGTTGGCAGAATCGCCTGCCGCCACGGCATCGGCCAGTGTCAGGCCCATCTTTTCGCACAGGTCGGCAAGGCCAACGCCTTTGTCCATTCCACCGCGCACGATGTCGTAGTAGCACAGGCCGTCGGCATTCTGCGCGCCCACCTGCATCCAGTGCAGGCCCAGATGGCCGTACTTGGCGTTGAAGTCCGCCACACGCTCCGGCGGCATGGCCGCAAAGGCCGCGTGGGGCATGTCGATCAGGTGGCGGTCCTGATCTTCGCCGTCCATACAGTCCAGCCCGATGCTGTTCATCTGCTGATAGCCCCTGTGCAGATATTCATACTCGCAGTAGGCGTAGCAGGCATCCCTGAAATTGAACTGCAGCGGATAGTTATAATCCTCGCAGAAATCCACCAGCGCGTACATTTCCTCAGCGGTGAGCGGGTGCTCGGCCACGATGCGGCCCTCGCGGTCCACCACACAGGCACCGTTGCAGGTGATGGCATAATCGAACCGGATGCCGCCCAGCTGGCCTTTGAGGTTGACGCACGGATACGCACGTCCGGTGCTGAGCACAAATCTGCCGCCTGCGGCCTGCAGCTTTTTGATGGCTTTTACCACCTTCTGACGCGGCTTGCCCTCGCCAAAGGGCACCAGTGTGTTGTCGTAATCGCTTGCCAGAATCTTATATTGCATTCTATTCTCCCCTATGGAACTGAGTTTTGTACCAGTATACCATACTTTTTTAAAATTGGGGTGCATTTGGGCATAAAAATAAGGCTACTGCACAGAATTCCATGCAATAGCCTTATTTTGTTTCACGATGCCGTTTTCTTTGCAGCTTCTTCTCGGGATCACGCAAACACGGCCACGACCACCTGCATTGCCACGCCGAGGAATGCGCCTGCACCCCATGTCAGGCCGGTGATGAACAGGTTCTGCTTCCACGAAGGATTGGTGCGCCACAGCACCGCAAGGCCCACGCCTGCACCGGTGCAAAGGCCCGCCACCAGACTGGAAAAGCGCAGAGCACCCTCCACATACAGCTGGGTCAGCAGCACGCTGGCGGCGCAGTTGGGGATCAGGCCCACCAGTGCGGCCACTACCGGCTGGAAGAAGCCCATGCTGCCCAGAAGGTCTGCAAACACATCTTCGCCCACGCCTTCCACGATCAGGCCGAACACCAGACTGAACGCAAAAATGAACACAAAGATCTCCAGCGTGTGGCGCAGGGCCGCTTTCCAGATGGGGGCGGGCTTACCCTCTTCGTCGCTGTGCTCCTCGTGACAGTCCACCTCGTCGGCATGGCCGGTGTAGCCGCCGCGCAGCGATTTGGGCAGCACGCCGCGCAGCACAAAATCCAGCACAAAGCCCACCACAATGGCGTATACCACCTTGATAACCATGAGCACAGCCAGCTTATCCCAGTAGGCCGGCATGGATACCAGCAGCGGGATGGCTTCGTCGCTGGTGGCAAGGTAGACGGCCATCAGGGTGCCCAGCGTGATGACGCGGGAGGAGTAGAAGTTGGATGCAATGGCCGAGAAGCCACACTGCGGCACACAGCCCAGCACCGCGCCCGGAATCGCGCCCCAGCGCCCGCCGCCTGCCAGCAGTGCTTCAATGCGCTCACCGTGGCGGGTCTCGATATACTCGATCAGAAGATAAGCCAAAAACAGGAAGGGCAGCATCTTGGCGGTATCCACCAGAGATTCGCCCAGAACATCCAGAAACAGTTCCATATACACTCCTAAAAACGACCGTTCGTCGCTTCATTTTAGTAAATTGCAAATTGGTTGCATTTTCGAACAGGGATGATTATACACGATATTCTCTCCAATTGCAATACCAAAATGCAAATTAGTTGCGAATTTATGTTATGGAACGCTGCATCGCAAAAAATACGATTTCAAATGGTCTCCGCTGATGCTCTGACCATTTTCAGCGGAATTATTATTTTATTTCGCAATTCTGGAAAATCTGCGGATTTTCCAGAATTGCCTTTTCACGGGAGGAGTCATAACCGAAAGCGGAAGCTGCCGCGCTGGTTTCCTGTGGAAACATTCGCGCGGCGGAGTTAACGTTCTGCCCGCAAGCACAAGCCTTTCCTCCACGACCCCCGCCCATGAAAATGGGGTTCAGAAACGCCCGCAGGCGTTTCTGAACCCCAAAATCAAAAATATAATTTCCTTAGCTTATGCGCAAAGCAACGCGGAGCGCATTTCAAATCGTCCCACACAGCAGGAGTCTGCAGTCTGTTTTACCTCTTCATCGGTACAAAGCCCACAAGGTCTTTTACCACCTCGCCGCCGATGATCAGGCCGGCCACCGAGGGTACAAAGGCATTGGAGCCCGGCACCGAACGGCGCTGGGTGCACTTGCGCTGGGTGCCCGGAGGCAGATGCAGTGATACTTGCAGCTGATGTCGTCATCCTCGATGGGGGTCATGGCAGGCTCCTTGGAGTAGACCACCTTCAGGTGCTTGATTTTGCGCTTGCGGCACTCGGTGCGCATTACCTTGGCCAGCGGGCAGACCGAGGTCTTGTAGATATCGGTCACTTCAAAGCGGGTCGGGTCCATCTTGTTGCCTGCGCCCATGGAGCAGATGATGGGGGTGCCCACCTCCTTGCACTTCATCACCAGCGCCAGCTTGCCGGTAACGGTGTCAATGGCATCCACCACATAGTCGTACTGGGTAAAGTCGAACTGGTCCTGTGTTTCCGGGCCAAAGAAGCACCGGTGGGTGGTCACCCTGATGTCCGGGTCAATGTCGTGGATGCGCTGCGCAGCCACATCTACCTTATATTGCCCTACCGTGCTGCGGGTGGCGATGATCTGGCGGTTGAGGTTGGTCAGGCAGACCTTATCATCATCGATCAGATCCAGTGCCCCCACGCCGCTGCGCGCCAGCGCTTCCACCGTGTAGCCGCCCACGCCGCCGATGCCGAACACCGCCACGCGGGAATTGTGCAGTTTTTCCATAGCTTCCGCGCCCAGCAGCAACTGCGTGCGGGAATACTGATTTTGCATTTTGTTCTCCTTGTTACTTTTCCACTCTCGTAATGGTGCCGCCGCCCAGCACGGTGTCGCCCTGATACAGCACCACGGCCTGACCGGGCGTAGGTGCGCGCTGGGGCTGGTCAAATTCCAGCCGGAAGCCGCACTCCGCCGGGTAGACGGTGGCGGCCTGCTCCACCTGATGGTACCGGGTGCGGGCTGTGACCCGCAGCGGCCCGGTCAGCTCCGGAATGGCGATCCAGTTCACCTCGTCCGCATACACGATGCGGTCGAACAGCATCGCCTCCGGCCCTACCGTGACGGTGTTTGCCTGCATGTCCTTGCCGCAGACGTACACAGGTGCCCCCATGGCAAGGCCCAGCCCCTTGCGCTGGCCGATGGTGTACCGCACCGCGCCGTTGTGGGTGCCCACCACCCTGCCGTTTTCGTCCAGAAAATCGCCTGCCGGGTAGCGTTTGCCGGTGAAGTCCTCCATAAAGCGGGCATAGTCGCCATCCGGCACAAAGCAGATGTCCTGACTGTCGTGCTTGCGGGCATTGACGAATTTGTGCTGCTCCGCGATCTCGCGCACCTCGGTCTTGTGCAGGCCGCCCAGCGGCAGGCGGATATGTGCCAGCTGCTCCTGGGTGAGGTTGTAGAGCACGTAGCTCTGGTCCTTGCCCTCGTCCAGCCCCTTTTTGAGCAGGAAACGGCCGGTGGCCTCGTCCTGCTCCACCCGGGCATAGTGGCCCGTGACCACATACTCCATGCCGTGTGCCCGGGCCCAGTCCAGCAGATGGCGGAACTTCATATATTTATTGCAGTCGATGCAGGGGTTCGGCGTGCCGCCCGCCTCATACACGCGGACGAATTTTTCAATGATCTGTTCCCGGAAGTCGGCCGTGAAATCCAGCACCTCGTACGGGATATCCATGGCATACGCCACCTCTGCCGCGTCTTCGATGTCCTTTTCCGAGCAGCAGGTGTGAAAGCCGGACTGTCCCAGCGTTTCGTTGCGGGTGAGCCGCATGGTGATGCCGGTGCAGTCATAGCCTGCCTGCTGCATGAGCCATGCCGCCACCGAGCTGTCCACGCCGCCGCTCATGGCAATGAGGGCACGCGGCTTTGAATCAGGGGTCTGTGTGGTCATAAGTTCTCCTTTGGTGCATTCAACATACTAAAACAGTAGTATAATAGTAACTCTGAAAAAAGAGCTTGTCAAGACGCAGCGAGCTGCTGCACTGCGGCCAGCAGGGCTTGCCGCTCGTTGGGATATTCTTCCCGGATCACACCGTCCAGCAGCGCTTCCAGCACTTTGCGGATGCCCGGCCCCGCCGGGACGCCTGCCGCCATCAGGTCGCGGCCATTCACAGCCAGCTGGCTGACGCGACAGCATACGCCGTCCGCATCCAATTGTTCGGCCAATTCGGAAAGTGCAGCAAAATCAGCCGCCCGTTCCGGCTGCAGGGCTGTGCCCAGTGCAGCAATGCGCTGCACGGTACACAAGTTATATTTGCCCAGTAGTCGGCGGGCGTAGATAGTAAAGTCGGGTGTGACGGTAGTTTCTCTGAGGACCGTCCGCTGGGGTGGGACCCTGTTGCCGAAGGCAATAGGGCGGGCGATGGAATGGCCTGCAACGGCAACGACTGCCGCCTGCGGCGGAAACAAGGAGTTGCTGTTGGAGCAGCGGCCAGCAGGATGCGAGTGCTGCTCAAAGCACGAAGCATCCGCTGGGTGCCGCAACCCGTACTCGTGTCCGAAGAGAAAGCTACCGTCACGCCTTCTGGCTTCCCGCACCAACACCGCCGCCTCTTCAATCAAGGCGTTGGAGCAGCGCAGGCGCTTGAGGGTGCGGCGGATGCCATCCTCGCCAAGGCTCAGCAGCAGCGCCGCCAGACGGACGGGCAGGTTTTCTGCACCCGCCGGGCAGGCATCCACCACCGGCTTTGCCGCCGCCAGTGCCTCCGATGAAAGCTCCGGCAGAATAACAAGCAGTATTTTTTTGTCAAGATATGCCGCAGGGGCGGGTGCGCTCAGCAGTTTTGCAAGCTCTTCCTCGATGCGCTCCACCGATACGCAGTCCAGATGGGCACACAGCTCCTGTGCCGCCTGCGCCGTGGGCGGGTCGATGGCAAAGCCAAACCGGGCTGCGAAGCGGTACAGCCGCAGGATGCGCAGCGCGTCCTCGGTGAACCGCTGGCGGGGCACACCCACCGCCCGTACGATGCCGCTTTGCAGGTCGGCCTGCCCGCCAAAGGGGTCCACAAGGCCCTCTTTTTCATTGTAGGCCATGGCGTTGATGGTAAGATCCCGCCGGGCCAGATCCTTCCGCACATCCGGCACAAAGTGCACCTCGTCCGGGTGGCGGCCATCTGTGTAGGTGCCTTCTGTACGGAAGGTGGTGATCTCGTAAAGGGCACCGCTCTGCTTCACCGTTACCGTGCCGTGCTGCAGGCCGGTGGGGATGCACCGCTGCGCGCCGAACAGCTCCATCACCTGCTGCGGCAGAGCACTGGTGCACAGGTCCCAGTCGTGCGGTGTAAGGCCCAGCAGACTGTCCCGCACGCAGCCGCCCACCACGTAGGCTGCATAGCCCGCCCTGTGCAGGGTGTCCAGCAGCTCTGCCGCACCCTCGTCCATCCGGATGGTCATGGCTGTGCCTCCTCGTACTGCAGGGTGATGCTTTTGCCGTCAAAGCCGCACTCCGCCGTCGGGAAAATGCTCTGTGCCTGCGCGGCATACTCCTCCGGGTCGGTGATCATGGGGGAATAATGGGTCAGCCAAAGCCGCTTTGCTCTCGCCTGCGCGGCAAGGGATGCGCTCTGCCCAAAGGTGCTGTGCCCCCACTGACGGGCCTGGTCTTCCTGCTCCGGAAGGGCATAGGTGGCATCGCATATCAGCAGGTCTGCGTCATGCGCCGCCTGCAAATAATACGGGCAGGGGGCCGTATCGCCGGAAAATACCACGCTCAACCCCTTGCGCGGGGCGCCCAGCACCTGCGCAGGCTGCACCGTTCTGCCCTCCACGGCAACGCTCTGCCCTTTCTGCAGCAGCTTCCATTGCTGCACCGGCACCCCCAGCGCCCGGGCCTGCTCCGGCGAGAATTTGCCTGCACGGGGCAGCTCCAGCCGGTAGCCAAGGCTTTTTACCCGGTGCTTTGTGGCAAACGGCACCAGCCGCGCACCGGCAGGCCAGCCCTCGCTCAGCGCATCCAGCGCCAGCGGCTGGCCCGGCATAAGCACCTGCGGCTTCACCGGATAGGGCAGCGGGCCGGTCAGTGCCCGCACCGCCGCCCAGATATCCGGCAGGCCCTCCGGCCCCAACAGGGCAAGCGGCCTTGTGCGGCCCTGCGCCCCCAGAGTCTGCAAAAGGCCCGGCAGACCAAAGATGTGGTCGCCATGGTAGTGGGTCAGGCAGATGGCATCTGCCCGCATCAGGTTCACGCCTGCCCGGTGTGCCGCTGCCTGCGTACCCTCGCCGCAGTCCCACAGCAGGCCGTGACCGCCGCAGGCAGCAAACGCCGCCGAGAGTGCCCGGTCCGGCAGTGGCATGGTAGCCGCAGTGCCCAGCAGTGTGATGGTAAGCATAAAGATCGTTCTCCCTGCACAATGTATCTCTTAAGGTTTTATTGTACCACAGCCGGGCCGGTTGCACAATCGGTGCCTGCGGCGCATAGGATGGCCCAGCACAGCAAAAAGGGGGCAGCGGGATGAGACGCAAAAAAGGGGATCCTTTTTCCGGCAGGCCGCACAGCGGCCTTGGATGGGTGCTGCTGCTCGCCGCACTGGCCCTGTTTCTGCTGGCCGGTGCGCCCGGCTGCATGGCCCAGCGGATGGCGTGGTCTGCCCGGGGAACCATGATCTTTCTGCCCAGCGGGTTTTGAAAAAATGGGAGCATCCTGCTGCACAGAACGCTCCCATTTTTCTTTTTACTTTCCATCCGAATAAGGCAGCTGGCCGGTCAGGGTCAGCGTTTCGGCAAGCTCGTCCTCCGAGCGGAACCGCCACGCCGCCGCTCCCACGGCCACATAGCAGGCATCGGCACGACCCTCCGGTGTAACGGCAAGGATCATCGTTTCACCGTCGCCCACCGCCGTTACCATGCCATCCGCGCTCACAGTTGCCACGCCCGGATTGCTGCTGATCCATGTCATCGTTCCGTTTTTGGCGCCTGCAGCCTGCGCGGTCAGCTTCTGACTGGCTCCCACTGCCTGCAGCAACATGGCATTTTTGCTCATCTGCACCCGTCCGATCTCCGATGTGACCGTTACCGTGCAGCGCAGCACCTGCCCGGCTGTGGTCAGTGCGCTGATGACGGCCTTGCCGGACCCCTGCGCCTTTACGGTACCGTTTGTGCTTACCGATGCCACCGCCGGGTTGCTGCTGACCCACTGCCGCACATAGGTAAACCCGCCTTTGTTCTGTTCCAGCTTCAGCTGTTTCGTCGGGACAGGCTCCTGCTCTGTAATGGTAAGCGTCAGATCGCTGGTGTTCAGCACCAGGCGGCTGGCTGTGCTTTTGCGCACCGTGATGGTACAGGTGGTCTTTTCGCCGCGCTCATTGCGGGCCGTGACGGCCGCAGTGCCCTCGGCATGGCCGGTCACCTTGCCAGTGCCGTCCACCGATGCCACTGCCGGATCACTGGAAGTCCAGATCAGAAAGAAGTAGTCGTTGGGTGCCTGCACATTCAGGTAGGCCACCGGGGCCGGGTCTCCTTCGGTGATATCCAGCGTCAGTTCGGCAGTGTCCAATGTCATGCCGCTGTCCGGCAGCGGCTGCTCCTGCGCAGCATAGGCCGACAAGGCCCCGGCTGCAAACAGTTCTGCGCACAGCACCACTGCACAAACACACGCTTTGAACCCCTGCTTCATGGGCTTTGCCCTCCCCGCCTGCTTTGCTGCAAGATCCTTTAAATATTCCTGTCTCCGTATTATTTTACACGCAGTGCAAAACCGGGTCAAGTTTTTTGCCCATTCTGCCGGGCAGCTGAGCCTTATTTTGTGGAGAATAATAAAATCCGCTTTTCAATTTTGTACAAAACGCCGCCGCACCCGGCAAACCGGATGCGGCGGCGCTGTTCTGCTTTTGAATTTTCAGCTTAGTAGTTGATCTTTTTCAGCTCAAAGTAGCTCTGCGGATGTGCGCACACCGGGCACTTGAGCGGTGCGGACTTGCCGATATAGGTGTAGCCGCAGTTCCGGCACTGCCATACCTGCTGCTCCTCGCGGGCAAAGACCTTGTTGTTTTTCAGGTTTTCGGCCAGCGCACGGTAGCGCTCCTCGTGCTCCTTCTCGATCTGTGCCACCATGGTGAACAGTGCTGCGATCTGAGGGAAGCCCTCTTCTTTGGCCTCCTTGGCCATGCGGGGGTACATCTCGGTCCACTCATCGTGCTCACCGCCTGCTGCCATGTCCAGACAAGTCAGGGTATCGGGGATCGCGCCGCCGCACAGCAGCTTGAACCAGATCTTTGCGTGCTCCTTCTCATTGCCGGCGGTCTCCTCAAAGATCGCGGCCAGCTGCTCGTAGCCTTCTTTTTTTGCCATGCTGGCAAAGAAGGTGTACTTGTTGCGTGCCTGGCTCTCGCCTGCAAACGCTTCCATCAGATTTTTCTCGGTTTTGGTACCCTTCAGTTCCATGATGCTCTCCTTTCAAAAACGGATCTTCTGTCAGGATCGACCGATCCCGGCTCTATCATTCAGCCCGGCGGTAATTTTTTCGCCTGCGGCTCAGGTTCTGAACAGAGTATACCATATTATTTGATGGAAATCAAGAATAATTCCTATTTATTATGAGAATTTTTCTCAGTTATGCTGTTTCAGTGCACACACAGCAATGCTCAGGCGCTCCACGCTGCCTGATACATCAGCACCGTTGCCACCGAAAGCTCCCAGATGCTGCCTGCACTGGTGAGCAGCGCTGCAATGATAATGGAGAATAGCACCGAGACCATCTGTACCGTGGTGGCGCTGCTCTCGGCATTCTGGGCCTGATCCGCAGCCTGCAGGCCGCCGGTCAGGCTGGCAAACGCCTTGAGATGGATCATGCAGCAGGTGTCCTCCGGGTCTTCCGGTGCGGCCTTGATGGCGTTGCACTGCTCCTGATCCAGCACGGTGATCATGCCTTCCGGCAGGCGGTATGCTTCGGTAATGTGGTGTGCAGTCAGACTGGGGTCCTGGCATGTGACCAGCAGGCGGATGTTCTCCTTTTGCAGCACGGCAAGGCCGCGGGCCACATTGCGCCCGCCCACATATTTCAGCACGAACATAGCGTGCAGGTTGCCGGACACAGCCAGATACAAAATTTGCAGCTCGCCGTTCTTCGAGTGCTGCATCTCGTATTCCTCGTCCGGCAGTGGCACGCCCTCCTGCTCCAGATAGCGGCGGGTACCAATGAGGATGCGGTTGTTATCGCACCAGGCGGAAAAGCCCAGCCCATGGTGCTGCTCCAGATCCTTGACCGGGAACAGGATGTCTGTGCGTTCCTCAACGATCTGGCGGAACAGCCCCTTCAGGGTGCCGTGGCTCTCGTTCAACACGCTGGCCGCGTACAGGATGGCGCGGTCGATGCGGCCGCCCTTGAAGATGCGGATATCCTCCAGCTGTGCGCTGTCGGCGGTGAACAGGTCGTCTGCATCGATCTGCAGCGTATCAATGCCGCCCAGCTGCTCAATGGCCTGCCAACCGGGCACGACTGCGCCCACAGCCGCAGCCGCACGCTGCAGCCGTAGCGAGGCAACGCCCGCGATCAGGGTAGAAGAAAGCGGTGCGCCCATGCACAGCACAGCGGCCATGGCAGCCGCCGCTTTGTTCCAGCCGGCACCTGCCAGCAGGAACAGCACGCCGCTGAGCAGGGCAACGCCCAGCAGGATGTACGAAACTTTGCGGGCACGGCGCTCGCTTGCGCGTTCACTCAAGCTCTGCTCCACAAAGCCGTCAGCTTCCTTCATCGGGCGGCTCAGCAGCACCCAGGGGTCCTTCTGTTCCAGATCCCGTGCAAGGGCGCGCAGTAGGTCTTTGTCCTTGGCGCGGTAAGCGCCCTCGAACTCCACACCATTGGTCACCAGCTCATAGCCGCCCTTGACAGCAGCCAGCATCACCCGGCTGCCCAGCAGCGCAAGGAACAGCCCCAGCGCGGCCATGCCGCTGAGCAGCGAGATGCCGGTGGTGCCGCGGTAAACATTTGCGTTCAGCATGGCTGTGACCGCCTGCACCAGCGCTGCCACTGCGGCCAGCGCCGGCATCGTCTCGGAAGAAGACCGTCCGCGCAGGCCGTTCAGGCCGTCGCGCAGCACCGGGAAGCCCACGCACAGGCTTGCTGCCAGCAGCAGCAGGTTTGCAGCATAGAATGCCGCCGGGGCAGCATCCGGGTCCAGCGCCGCCATGGCGGGCAGCAGCCCATCCGACACCAAACCAAAATGCAGCAGCACCACAGTCAGAATGCCGCCCAGCACGCAGCGCAGCGTCAGCTCTGCGCTCATGCGGTGCAGCTTATCCGCCGTGGCCTCCGGCTCGGGCAGCTCCGTTTCAGCATGTTCCTCCGGAGACACCGCGTCCTCCGCCTCAGCTTTCAGTTCCGGCTGTGGCGCAGCGGGTGCCTTCTCCGGTGCCTGCTGCGGCTCTTCACCGTCCAGCGGCAGCAGCGGCAGGCTCATGGTGTCCTCTTTTGCGGCAGGCTCCTCTGCCGGGGCCAAAGGTGCCTGCGGTGCGTCCTCGCTCTGCGCCTTGCCAAAGAAATCGGCCACCGGCTGCTTTTCCGGCTGCTCCGTTTTTTCCGGCTGCGGCACAGGTTCCGGCTGCAGCTCCGGTGCCGTCTCCTTTACCGCTGCAAACACAGCCGCGGGCAGCGGTGCACCGGACGGTTTCTTTTTGCTTTCAGCCGGTTCAGTTTCTGCTGCCGGGGCTGCTTCGGCTCTCGGTGCAGGCTTTTCCGGCTTCTGGTCGCTCAGGCCGTTGATCATCGCCTTGAGCTGTGCCATCTCCTGCTGCTCCTGCTCTTCCTGCGGCAGCAGCACCTCCGGCGCATTCTTGGGGTGCCGGAGAGGCTTTGCCGTGCTGTGCTGCTCTGCGGGTCTTGCCGCCGGGACAGCGCTCTGCCGGGGTGTTTCCGGCTTCACTGCCGCCGGGGGTTCCGCCGTTTGCGGTGCAGATTTTTCCTCCGGCTTTTTGGCGGGTGCTTCCGGCTGTGCATCCTCTGCTTCCTTTTCCAGAAAAGGCCACGGGGCCAGTTCCTGTTCCGGGTCTGCCTCCGGCTTCAGCATCAGTTCCAGATCCGCTTCCGGTTCCGGCTGCGCATCTTCACCCAGCCGCACCTCACCGGTGGGCATTTCCTGCGGCTGCTCTGCTGCAGCTTCGTCAGTCTCCTGCTTTTCCTTACCACGGCCAAACAGGCCAAACCGTTTCTGCGGCTTTTCCTCCGGCTGGTTTTCGTCCCTCCGGGTCATCTCCTCCGGGATATCCACCGCCGTGGTGCTGAAAAAGGAGCGGAACTTTTCATCCGGGGTCATTTCCCGGCCATTATTTTTATCTTTCGGCATTCTAGTCCCTCCTGTAATTCAAATTGAGGTTCCGGCCCGAATGCCGGATCATGCCTGCTGTGCTGCGCGCTGGGACTGGATCTCGTACAGAATAATGCCCGCAGCCACCGACACGTTGTAGCTGTCCACACCGGTGCCCGGTGCTGCCATATCCAGCCGCACCACGCCGTCGCACAGCTTTTTCACCAGCTGCGAAACACCGCTGCCCTCGCTGCCCAGCACCAGTGCAATGGGGCCGGTCAGGTTGTTCCTGCGCAGAGACACGCCGTCCATATCGGCGCAGTAGACGAACACACCCTGCTCCTTCAGGCGGCGGATGGTCTCGCCGATGTTGGCCACACGAGCCACCGGCAGGCGTTCTGCGGCACCTGCGCTGGACTTGATGACGGTAGGCGTGACCGATGCGCCGCCGCGCTTTGGAATCACGATGCCATGCGCACCGCACAGCAGAGCACTGCGCATCACGGCACCCAGATTGTGCGGGTCTTCAATGCCATCGCTCAGCACCAGAAAAGGTGCCTCGCCCTTGTCCTTGGCTGCTGCCATCAGGTCGTCTACCGTCACGTATTCGATCTCGCTGGCAAATGCCGCCACACCCTGATGGCTCTCGGTGCCGGTCATCAGGCGCAGCTTGTTGGGGTGCACCCGCTTCACCGTGGCACCCGCTTCCTTTGCCAATGCGGTATAGTAAGCCGCCACGGCCGGAGCCATGCCCTCAGCAATGAGCACGGTGTCCACGCCGGAACCGCTTTTCAGCAGTTCGGTCACCGGATTTTTGCCATAAACAAGGCTCTCGTTCTTCTGCAGCGGCTCTTCCGGGCTGCGGCGCGGACGGCGCGGCTGGTTCTTTTCTTCCATGATGATTTTCTCCTTCCGTTGTATCACCGGAAGGTGCTGTGCACACCCTCCAAAAGGCGCGCCGCACTCTGGGCCGCGCACCGGTATAATCTGAAGATGATAACTCATCTTGAAGTATAGCATAAGCCGACCTTGTTTGCCAGCAAATTACCGTTTTTTATCCGCGTCCTGCAAAAGTTTTTCTGTTCGTGGTGCCGGAGACCGTTTCCGCTTTTTTGCAGAAATGTTCTGCCGCCCTGCATCAGCTTTACCCGGCTGCTGGGTAGATATCCCTCTGTTTTGCCGGAGAAAAAAGTTTTCCACAAAAACGCGGTATACAATCCGTAGAAGAGCGATTATTTTTCCACATGTTGAAAACCCTGTGGAGAAAGTTCAAAAGTCCAGCTTTAAAGCCTGTTTTGCCTGTGGAATTCCACACTTTCCACAAGGTTTTCCACTTTTTGGTTCGACCTTTTTTGATTTCCTGCGTACAATTTGTAGAATACAAGTCGGAAATATGACAATTTTTTGAACTGCATCCTGTCCGCTTTTGCCAAATTGCCCAATATCATTTTGACGAATGTGGATCTGTGTTGAAAATCCGTCCTTCATCAAGCTTTCTGTCTTTCGGCCGCTTATTGCACATTATATGGAAATTTGTTGCATTCTATCGAATATACGCGCTTCTGGCAGTAACCCCCTGCACCCTGCCAGAAACAGAATCCCCGCATTGTTACAGGAAAAACACCGGTTTGGATTGATTTTGGCCGCTGTTTGGGGTATACTAATTCTGTAGGTTCGTTAAACCGTGCACAAAGCGGATATGAAACGAGCAAGACCCCAATGATTTTGTGGAGGTAATGAATAATGTTGGTAAATGCAACCGAAATGCTGATCAAAGCACGTGATGGCCACTACGGTGTGCCTCAGTTCAACATCAACAATCTGGAGTGGACCAAGTCCGTTCTGACCGCCTGCGAGGAAATGAAGAGCCCTGTGATTCTGGGTGTTTCCGAGGGTGCCGGCAAGTACATGACCGGTTTCAAGACCGTCGCTGCCATGGTCAGCGCAATGGTCGATTCCATGGGCATCACCGTTCCCGTTGCCCTGCATCTGGATCACGGCACCTATGAGGGCTGCAAGGCCTGCATCGAGGCCGGCTTCTCTTCCATCATGTTCGATGGCAGCCACTACTCCATCGAGGAGAATGTGGAAAAGACCAAGGAGCTGGTTGCTCTGGCACACGCTAAGGGCCTGAGCATCGAGGCCGAGGTCGGTTCCATCGGCGGTGTCGAGGACGGCGTCGTGGGTGCCGGCGAGATTGCAGACCCCGAAGAGTGCGCAAAGATCACTGCTCTGGGCATTGACTTCCTGGCTGCCGGCATCGGCAACATCCATGGTGTCTACCCCGCAAACTGGAAGGGTCTGGACTTCGAGGCTCTGGACCGCATCCACAAGGCCACCAATAACATTCCTCTGGTTCTGCACGGCGGCACCGGCATCCCCGACGAGATGATCGCAAAGGCAATCAGCCTGGGCGTTTCCAAGATCAACATCAACACCGAGTGCCAGCTGGTGTTTGCTGAGGCCACCCGCAAGTACATCGAAGAGGGCAAGGATCAGCAGGGCAAGGGCTTCGACCCCCGCAAGCTGCTGGCTCCCGGCGCAAAGGCCATCGAGGCCAAGTGCAAGGAGAAGATCGAGCTGTTCGGCTGCGCAGGCAAGGGCTAAGCAGAAGCTCGTATCGTAACCGGTACACCACCCAATAAAGTATGCGCCCCCGCTGCACCGTTATGCACAGTGCAGCGGAGGCGCTTTTTACTTTATATGCGAGCACTCAGACGCGGGTCTTTTCCATATCTCCAAAAATGTATTGCATACAGTCCTGCACCCAGAAGCAGGCAAAAAATCGAATAGCTAAGGATCGGAAGCCGCAGCAGTACGATCTTACCCGCGATCTGGGTAAAGAACCAGCCCGTTCCATACAGGGTCACGATATAAAGCACCAGCCATGTAGCATATTTCAGCCAATGCTTTCGTGGCGGAAAGCCTACCTGCTCCATCATCCGGCGGAACAGTGCGCAAAAAACCGTCACTGCAACAACAAGCTGCATCAGATAGCCTACAGAAAGTTCAAAAACCCAATCACCAATTACCGGGTAAAGCAGCAGCCCTTCCACGCCCCACTCCAAAAAGAAATACAGCGGTGCAACAAACCAGAAGTAATCCCCAGCCCCCAGTGTTTTCAAGCTGGGCTTGACTTCCTCCACAAAGGTCTTTGCGTCCGGAATTGAATGAAACAGTTCCCGGTTCTCCGCATTTGCCTGGATGGCAATATCAAGTAGATCGCTGCGTACAAGCTCGATTCCGCAGAAATCCCAGCTGACCCGGCGAAGATACCGGATCACTTCTTTCAGCTGCTCCTGGCTTTTTTCGTTCAGCAGCTTTGTACGCATCCGATTTGCCTTTCGCAACGCAAAATACTTATTCATATGGCTCCTCCTTAAAAATTTTTTCCACCAGCTGGCATAGCTGGCTCCAATCTTGTCGGAATTCAAGAAGCGCCTGCCGCCCTTCTTCCGTTACAACGTAGTATTTCCGGCTCGGTCCCTTGGGGGAGGGTCTGCGTTCCACCGTGACCTTTCCCTGCTGTTCCAGCCGCAGTAGCAGCGGATAGAGTGTACTTTCACTCAAGTCAGAAAACCCGACCTGTTTTAGATGCATCACGATCTCATAGCCATAGGTCGGCTCTCTGCTGATGAGCTTCAGAACACAGAATTCCAAAACGCCCTTGAGCAATTGTGTGTTGTTTTCCACTGGATACCTCCTTTTACCTATTATGCAATACATAGTAGCTTATCTATATTGTATTGCATAGTAGTATTTTTGTCAAGTCCTGTCCTGTTATCATTTCGACCAAAATCCGCTCCATATTTTTGTGCAACAAAAAAGCCCTGAGATTTCTCTCAGAGCTTTCTGTTCAAGTCGGCGACTACCTATTTTCACGCGCCGTTTCCAGCGAACTATCTTCGGCACAAGTGAGCTTAACTTCTGTGTTCGGAATGGGAACAGGTGGAACCTCACCGTCATCGACACCGACCGAT
>ENA-OQDM01000604-OQDM01000604.1-human-gut-metagenome-genome-assembly--contig:-NODE-604-length-19738-cov-1.337770_pt1 | contig 19738 bp, 21 predicted proteins | sample MGYA00242772_ERZ504605 | MGnify/ENA primary metagenome ERZ504605 (study PRJEB26092, sample SAMD00036348) | human gut metagenome | host: Homo sapiens | study: EMG produced TPA metagenomics assembly of... | reverse complement strand
CTTGGCAGTCACTCACGGCTACCACCCCCAGAGTGTAACATCGAAACAATACTGGTATTTGTCGCCGCTACGCAATGAGCGTACCCCGTCGTTCAAGGTCAATGACCGGCTCAACGAATGGTATGACTTTGGCGCAGCGACGGGCGGCGACCTTGTGGAACTGGGCAAATACCTGTACCGGACGAACAGCGTGAGCGAAGTGCTTGCCTGTATCGGGAGACATGAAAATGCTGCCCCGATACAAAGAGTGCGGATTCCGGGGACAACACCCCGTCCCGTCGAAGCTGACATGAAGGACGTGCTCGTCGTGCCGTTGCAGCACCATGCGCTACTCTCGTACCTTCATTCCCGTGGAATCGACGGGGACATCGGCCGCATGTTCTGCCGGGAGGTCCATTATGAATTACGTAAACGGCGCTACTTCGCTCTTGCCTTCGGCAACGCGGCGGGCGGGTACGAGGTGCGCAATCCTTATTATAAGGGCTGTATCCGGTGTAAGGACATCTCTGTCATCAGGCAATCTCATGGTGAAACACAGAACCGTGTTTGCGTGTTCGAGGGCTTCATGGATTTTCTCTCTTACCTGACGCTGAAACAGGCGGGTGATGATACGGTCTGCATCGACGCACCTTGTGATTACCTCGTGATGAACTCGGTGAACAACCTGAAAAAAGCATTGGAACACTTGCAGGTGTACGAGGAAATCCACTGTTATCTCGACAATGATCTCGCAGGGCAGAAAACGGAAGAGACCATCGCCGGCATGTATGGCGGGCGTGTACGCAACGAAGCACCCCGTTATCGCGAATACAAGGACCTGAACGATTACCTACGCGGAAAGAAACGGTAAGGCATCATCGTTACCCTTTCCCTTGAAAGCTCTCCTCCCGGAGGGCTTTTTTTATGCCCGATTTTTCTGCTTCGATACCTCAAAGTATGAAATTAAAGTTCAATTTTAGTGTTTCAAACTTATTTCTATGTAATAAAATACTGTTTGATATAAAGAGTTTTTGTTACATCAAATATAATATTTTTCTTTGCAACCGTACTTTCAAAGTTCAATTAAAGTTTAATTTCATACTTAAAAACAGATGGGTTCATACTTTATATTCGCCCTTGTACTGACGGTGCTGTACATCGTCTATTTCGCGGTCAATATCATCCGTGACCTGTATGGAAAGAAGGGAACGGAGAAGACTGACGAGGAAGTTTTCGACCTCGGTCCGATGGATTCCACGGAAGAGAGTGTCGAGGTTTCGGAGAACGAGACCGGGTTCAAAATCGGAAATGAAACATACGGCACGGAGACTGTACCTGCCGCTTCGCCTGCCGCCCAAAACGGCGACACCGGGAAAAAAGATGGAACAGCCAAGGATCGGCTCGAACGGCTGAAAGCCAAGGCAGAGGCACAGATGGAAAAGGTCGCACCCTACCTGTCCGACGGCTTTACCGACGAAGAGATGTATAAGGCAATGATTTCCAAAGGACGCTTGGACAACCGTCCCAGCCTGAAATGGAGACCGGTCAAAGATAAGCTGTAAGATGTCGAAAACGAAGAAGATACTATGTGCGCTTTGTTCCATCATCCCCTGTTCGGCTCTGGCGAAAAGTGGCAGCGTGAATTACAGTTGGGGGGCGGATGCGCTGGCGACGATGCACGACTACGTGGTAACGATGATGTTCTACGTCCAAGCTCTCTGTTGTGCCATCGCCGGGATTTGTGTGATTGTGTCCGGATTCCAGATTTACGTAAAGATGAACACGGGCGAGGACGGTATTACCAAGTCCGTCGTAACGCTTGTGGGCGCGTGCCTGTTCCTGATCGGTGCCTTCCTTGTCTTTCCTGCCTTTTTCGGCTATCGCATATAGAAACGGGATGCAGGAATGAGGTGCCGCCATAACGATTCGAAAGAACTGCAATACTTACCCTAAAATAAATAATCATGTTTCAAAAAACAAAAAGACAAATGAAAAGAATGTTTTCTGCTAAAAAGGTACAGATGCTCACACTGATGTTGCTGTGTGGCACGACGGCCGTCATGGCCCAAAACTCCGCAGGCGATTACTCCGCCGGTACGACCGCACTGGCGACCGTGACGGAGGAAATCGCCAAGTACGTCCCCGTCATGGTCAAACTGTGTTACGCCATTGCCGGTGTAGTGGCTATCGTAGGCGCTATCTCGGTGTACATCGCCATGAACAACGAGGAACAGGACGTGAAGAAAAAGATTATGATGATCGTTGGCGCATGTATTTTCTTAATCGCTGCCGCACAAGCACTTCCGATGTTCTTCGGTATCGGCGCATAAACCTTCCGCACGATGAAAGGCAAGGACGAACGTTACCCTGACTACCCGCTGTTCAAAGGTCTTCAACGGCCTTTGGAGTTCATGGGCATCCAGGGACGCTATATCTACTGGGCGGCAGGCGTTGCCGGCGGAGCCATCGTCGGCTTTATCATCGCCTACTGTCTCGCAGGGTTCGTGGTCGGACTGGTCGTGCTGGTTGCGGTCGTCTCGACGGGTATCGCCCTTATCATGCTCAAACAGCGGAAAGGGCTGCATACCAAGAAAGACGGTCGCGGAGTGTATATCTACGCCCACTCGAAGAAACTGTGAGAAGAAAAGAAAAACCATCACGGGCAACGTGTGGTCTTGTTGAATGTTGAACGCGGGCCGGCCGCCTGAAATCCGGGTGGACCGGCCTTTTTTATTGTATTTTGAAATGACCTTGTACATCATTCTACTTTTTATCGCCTTGTGTGCCGGCATGGCCCTGTCGGTCTATGCGTTCGGTACCGGAGGCAAGCGTAAGCGTATCTTTCAGGACATCTATTTTTCTGTGGAAGATACGAACGGCGTGGGCGTGCTGTACACCAAGACGGGCGAATATTCAGCCATCCTGAAAATAGAGAATCCCGTGCAGAAATACTGTGCGAACATCGACAGCTACTACGAGTTCACGCACCTTTTCACCGCCCTCGCGCAGACGCTCGGCGAAGGATATGCCCTGCACAAACAGGACATCTTCATCCGGAAACAGTTCGAGAACGAGACGGGGGGACAAACACGAGTTCCTCTCATCGGCCTACTTCCGTTACTTCAAGGGGCGTAACTATACGGACAGCGTGTGTTACCTGACCATCACGCAGGAGGCGAAGAAGAGCCGCCTGTTCTCGTTCGACAACAAGAAGTGGCGCGACTTTCTGGTCAAGATACGCAAAGTGCATGACCAGCTGCACGATGCCGGGGTACAGGCCAGGTTCCTGAACAAAGCCGAAGCGAGCGAATACGTGGACCGCTATTTCGCCATGAACTTCAAGGAGCGGATCGTGTCGATGACCAACTTCAAGGCGGACGACGAAACGGTCTCGATGGGCGACAAACGCTGCAAGGTATATAGCCTTGTCGATGTGGACTGTGCCGCACTGCCCTCACTGATACGGCCTTACACCAATATAGAGGTCAATAACACGGATATGCCCGTGGACCTGCTGGCTGCCATCGACAACATTCCGAATGCGGAGACGGTCGTCTATAACCAGATTGTCTTCCTGCCCAACCAGAAAAGGGAACTGGCCCTGCTGGACAAAAAGAAGAACCGGCACGCCAGTATTCCCAATCCGAGCAACCAGATGGCCGTGGAGGACATCAAGCGGGTACAGGAGGTCATCGCGCGGGAAAGCAAGCAGCTCGTGTACACTCATTTCAACCTGATTGTCGCCGTACCGACTGGTACGGACCTGCAAAAATGCACGAACCACTTGGAGAATGCTTTCGGACGTATGGGTATCCATATTTCCAAAAGGGCGTACAACCAACTGGAACTGTTCGTGAACTCGTTTCCGGGTAACTGTTACGGCATGAACGAGGACTATGACCGCTTCCTGACGCTGGGTGACGCGGCGATGTGTCTGATGTATAAGGAGCACATACAGCACAGCGAGGAGACACCGCTGAAAATCTACTACACAGACCGCCAAGGCGTGCCGGTGGCTATCGACATCACGGGAAAGGAGGGGAAAAACAAGCTGACGGACAACTCGAACTTTTTCTGTCTCGGTCCTTCGGGCAGCGGCAAGAGCTTCCACATGAACTCTGTCGTGCGCCAGTTGTACGAGCAAGGAACGGACGTGGTGATGGTCGATACGGGTAACAGCTACGAGGGACTTTGCGAATACCTCGGCGGCAAGTACATTTCCTATACCGAGGAAAGACCGATTACGATGAACCCATTCCGCATCAATCGGGCGGAAATGAATGTGGAGAAGACGGGCTTCCTGAAAAACCTCGTGCTGCTCATCTGGAAAGGCTCGCAGGGTACGGTCACAAAGACAGAGGACCGCCTGATAGAACAGGTCATCACGGAGTATTACGACACTTATTTCAATGGGTTCGACGGCTTCACACCCCTGCAACGGGAGGATTTGCGTAAGGGGCTGCTCATCGACGACCGTAACCATGCCGAGAAGCAGGACGAGGACGAAGGAGAGCGGACCGGGCGTATCGAGCGCATGATCGACGAGATGGAACGCCGCCGTAAGGAGTTGAAAGTGGAAGAGCTGTCGTTCAACTCGTTCTATGAATTTTCCGTGCAGCGCATCCCCGACATCTGTGCCGAAAACCATATTTCGGGCATCGACATATCGACGTACCGTTACATGATGAAGGACTTCTATCGGGGCGGCAATCATGAAAAGACGCTGAACGAGAACATGGACAGTTCATTGTTCGATGAGACGTTCATCGTCTTCGAAATTGACAGTATAAAGGATGATCCTCTCCTGTTCCCTCTTGTCACACTGATTATCATGGATGTATTCTTACAGAAGATGCGTATCAAGAAGAACCGCAAAGTCCTGGTCATAGAGGAAGCGTGGAAGGCCATTGCCAGCCCGCTCATGGCCGAATACATCAAGTTTATGTACAAGACGGCCCGTAAGTTCTGGGCCTCGGTCGGCGTGGTGACGCAGGAGATACAGGACATCATCGGCAGCCCTATCGTCAAGGAAGCCATCATCAACAACTCCGACGTGGTGATGCTGCTTGACCAGAGCAAGTTCCGCGAGCGGTTCGATGAAATCAAGGCTATTCTCGGACTTACCGACGTGGACTGCAAAAAGATATTCACCATCAACCGGCTGGAAAACAAGGAAGGGCGCAGCTTCTTCCGAGAGGTGTTCATCCGCCGGGGGACGACCAGCGGCGTGTACGGCGTGGAAGAACCAAGAGAGTGTTACATGACCTACACCACCGAGCGGGCGGAGAAAGAAGCCCTGAAACTCTACAAGCGGGAATTGCGGTGCAGCCATCAGGAAGCTATCGAGGCGTACTGTCGGGATTGGAACGCCAGCGGTATCGGAAAATCCCTGCCGTTCGCCCAAAAGGTCAACGAGGCCGGGCGGATATTGAACCTTCATGTAAAACAATAACAATCAAATCATCAATTACAGAAAATGGAAAAGATAGACATCAGCCAAAGTGTGAAGACACTTGAGTTCGGGAGCAAATATGAAGCCCGTATCCAACGGATATTCCGTGAGTTCGACATCAAAACCATCCGGGATTTGTGCCAATGGCCCGGAAAGGACTTGGTAAGGGTACGCGACATGGGAAGAAAAAGCATCGAGGAAATAGAGGATGTTCTGGAAAGGTACAATCTCCGGTTGGGAATGCCCGGTAAGGAACTGGACGAATACGCCGGTATCGGAAATTCCGTGCAGGACGAGGAAGAAGAGGCGAAGTGGGAACAACGCAGGTACGAGATAGCCAAGGAGGTATTCATACACCACCGTCTGGTGGCAAATTCCGCCGTATATGAGGCCGACGAACTGATACGTGCACTAAGAGGCATGACGCGCCGTTGACGGGGGCTGTTTTTAACCGGGGAGGAATCCATGATGAAACGGCTGTCACTTATCCTTATGCTCCTGTCGCTCGTTGTCGTACAGCACATCCACGCGCAGTATTACAGCGTGAACTACGATGCGCGTACCGTGGCGGCAATGGCTACCGCTTTCGGTACGGAAGCCGTGGCGGAAAGCTATTACCGGGAGCAGGTCGATGACATACTCAAGCACTACAATGCGGCGGAAGTGGCCACGGCGGGGATTTTTGCCTCCAAGTTCTTGGAGCATAAAGCCTTTTCCGACCTCGGTATCTGGAATAGCAGTACAGAAAATTACTACTACCGCCGCATTTACCGCATGGTCTCGGAGAAAATCATGCCGAAGATATGGGTGGTGGCGAAACTGATGCTCCGCTCACCGCAAACGGCTATCTACTGGGGCAGCTACCTGATGAAAATCTGCGACGAAACGAAAAGCCTGTGTATGCAGTTCGAGAGTGTAGTGACGAACAGCACGTTGGGCTTTTCGGACATCGTGTTTCTGGAAATCAACCGAAACATCGCCCCTCTGCTGAAACTCTCGGAAGTGGGCGACATCGACTGGCAACGTATGTTGGACGATCTCGCCAGCGTGCCGGGTAACTTTACGAAAGAGAACCTGCAACACGACATCGACAACCTCTACAACATGGGTGTCGGTCTCGCCTCGGCAGGTATCGGGAACATTGGTGACGCCCTGTTGCAAACCAGTTCGTTCCATGAGCTGATGGGCGGCAGGGTCAGCAAGGTCATCGACCTGTATGACCATTACGGTGCGCTCTTCGAGCAGGCGGAGCATGACCTCGGCGGCCTGCTGATTGACATGGTGGGCGGTGAGGACAACGTGGCGGGACTGTTCGATTTCAGCAACTACGACCTTACCTCCTGGATGACGGACTATCTGGACGAGACGGCGGGAAACTACTACACGCAACGGTGGTATATCGCCCGGCGTGAGCAAGGGAGTATCGCCTTGTGCGACTACTACCCGCCGACGGACGATAACAGCATACTGAACGGCGGCGAATGGACGCGTTTCGAGACAACCGATCCCGACTTTTATCCCAATGCCTCGCAACGGGAGCAGGCGCTCGCCAATTCGGAACGGTACGCCGGTTGGTCGAGAAGCCGGGTACAGCAGCTCAACAACCAGAATGACGGCTATACCTATAGTATCAACTACTGGCAGAACGGCTATATCATCAGCCGGGGCGGCAAACAGACGAAGAAGGCATACGCCTACGAAATCCATGTGAAGAAAAGCTGGAACCGGGAAGAGGTCGTCTATGAAGAGGTGTTCGATTCCTACTCGATGGACCTGAACACGTTCAAAGCCGGGCTTAACGCCCGACTCTCGGAGTTCAACGACAACGAGGAAGGTTATACCTATTATATAGCTTCTGACGCGCGGAACTATTATCAGGCGACGGACGCCGCGAAATTGCAAGGCTGCGAGAGCGTGACCATCAGTGTAACCTGTTCGGACGGGGCTACGCTCGGTCAGGGCACGACGCAGTACAAGTGCAGAAAGTGCGGCAAATCCCTGAACGCCCATTCAAAGGAGTGTGCCATGCAGACCACGGTTACGGAGAACGAATTGGACTTGTCCGAGCTGGACGCCATGCTGCAGGAGGCAGAGAATCAGGTAGCCGCCATCCAGTCGCAAATCAACGCGTTGGAGAGCGAGAATGCCGACCTGCTGAAAAAAATCGCCGAGGCAAGCGTGGAAGATGCGGCGGTGTACCGGCAGCAGTACAACGCGAACAAGACACAGATAGACCGCCTGAAAAGCGAGCTGTCCGAATGGCAGAAGAAACAACGGGAATACACCGACGCGAAAACCGAGGCGGCGGGCGATAACGATGTGGCAACAGACGACTATTACCGCATACCGGCCATCATGCAGGACTGCAAGACGGCTTACAGCCTGTCGTGGCAGGACGGCGGGGCGTGGAACGGCTACACCTATGTCCGTAAGGCGACCATGCCGAACATCAACGGGGTCATCACGTTCAAGGCGACGGTCTCGATAGCCCGCAAACCGAAATATTTCCTCGGTATCAAGATACACCGTGCCATCGTGCAGATCAGTTGGGAACTGACCACGGAATACACCGACACGTATGTGGCCGACGTGCTGACGCTCGACCCTAACCTGTCGGACGCGGAGAAAACGAAACTGGTGAACGACCGTATTGCGGAGATTGCACGAGAGCATCCTTCGTGCAAGATCACGACGGAATATGCCCGTACCCCACCATTGGAAGAGACTCCGACCGGGGAGGTGTACCATCTGCTGTGGTCAAGCGACCGGCTCGAAATCGCACGGGAAGTGGATTCCCGGATTACGATGATATATGCCGACCTCGTGTCACTGGAGAAGATGATGCACTACAAACGGAGCATCATCGACGTGCTGAAGGACGTGCTGCCCGAATTGGATATGGACGAGGGACGCAGGCTGACGCTCGTGGAGGAATGCCACGAACGCTGGGTGGAGAATGCGCGGAACCTGCGGAGCGGAAACGGCAGGAACGGCAAAGGCAGCGGAAAGGAGGTGCGGCCATGAAACGTGCCCTGCTGATGGCAGTCGTGCTGCTGGCTCTCCTGCCCGGCATTGCCAAGCGCAATGGACGTTCGACATCGTGTCGGTAGAAGCCTACATCAACGACCACAAGAAGCAACGCACGCCTGCTGCTGGCCCGCAGTACGCTGGAATACAGCAACAAGCTGCTGCACGAGTACAGCCGCAAAGAGGTCGGCGAGTACAAGGAACTGAATGTGGACTTGGACCGCTACACCCGTGCCTTCGACGTCATCGACGTGATGTACCAGTCCTTGCGGACGGTGCTGAACGTGAAAAGCACCTATACGGCGGTCAGCGACCGTATCGGCGATTACAAGAGACTGCTGGAGGACTTCAACGATAGAATCGTGAAACGGGGGCGCATCGACCCCGGCGATGCCGTGATACTGGCCATCAACGAAAAGGCAATACGGGACATCGCCGATGACGGGAAACAGCTTTACAAATCGGTCAGTGACCTCGTGCTGTATGCCACAGGGGCGGCAGAATGTTCGACCTCCGACCTGCTGATGGTGCTGGAAGCGGTGAACACGTCGCTGGACGACATCGAGCGGCACCTGAACCGGGCGTATATCGAGACGTGGCGGTACATACAGGTGCGCATCGGTTACTGGAAAGCGAAGATTTACCGTCCCAAGGTCAAGGAGATTATCGACGGGGCTTTCGGACGATGGCGCAAAGCGGGACGGCTGGATTATTAACGAACGATAAAAGGGAAAGAAGGCAAACTATCTACAGGTTAGAGTTTGACTTCCATGCCATCGACATCGGGAAATAAAAACAGAGAAAGAATTTTTAGTACAAACAAGCCTATTGGGATTATACCAAGGGATAAAAAGACATTCAGATTGATAGCAATGGAAAAGATTGTTTTTGCAAAAGACATTACGTTATATAAGGCCGATTGTCTTGAAGTGATGCCTTTTCTTCCGGAATCAAGCATTGATTTGGTTTTATGCGATCCCCCTTTTGGAATTACAGCTTCACAGTGGGATAAAATAATACCATTCCCGGAAATGTGGAAAGAGATCAGGAGAGTCAGGAAAGAAAATGCACCTACGGTCTTATTTGGCAGCGAACCGTTCAGCAGCTTTCTACGCTGCGGCAATTTAGATGAATTTAAATATGACTGGGTTTGGGAAAAGTCAAAAGCAAGCAATTTTCTTCTCGCTAAAAAACAACCTCTAAAAGCACATGAGCTAATAAGTGTCTTTGGCAAAGGCAGAACCCCTTATTATCCAATCATGGAGGAAGGCGAGCCTTACGGGAACCGCACGAAGAGAGGAAGCAATTGGACAGGGATAAACAATGTACCCAATCCTACATTCAGGCATGAAAACAAAGGGACAAGATATCCACGAAGTGTGATATACTTCAAAACAGCGGAATCGGAAGGCAAAACGATTCATGTCAACCAAAAGCCGATTGCATTATTGGAGTATCTGATAAAAACATACACAAAGGAAGGAGATACTGTCCTTGATTTTGCTTCGGGGAGCATGAGCACCGCAATTGCCTGTATCTATACGAATAGAAAATGTATTTGCATTGAAAAAGACGAGACATATTTCTCGCAAGGAGAGAAACGAGTCAGGAATGAATACCAATATTTATGACAGTAAAGGAAGCTCAAAAAAAGTATGACTATACGATATAAATAACTGTAAAATAATGAATAACCGGAAATTAATATGAACAGAACTCTCTTACTCATGGCGGTTGCAGCAGTTGCAACGAGCGGTGTCAAGGCGCAGTCGGTTACTTACAACCATGACTCGCCGAAACAGAACCAGATTACGGTTATGGAAACCGGTACGGGCGCTCTGTCGCCCGAACTTTATTACACGCTGCTGCACAACAAGTACAAGAAGTCGGCGGCAAGCAAGAACAAACTGTCGTTCCGCACGCTGGCGGGTGTGAACCTGTACAACCAGACAGACGAGGCGGAAGCCATCGACTCGGCACTGGTCAAGCGGGCCGAAATCGAGGCACTGAATGTAGCCGACCGGCAGATTGACCTCGCGTGGCTGGCCGAGGGCGATAAGATAAACGCTCAAATGGAACGGCTTCAGCGCAACATCGACCGCATCCCCCTTGCCGGGGGCACAACGGACGACAGGGAGCGGTGGACGGAATACTACCACGTCTACCAGTGCGCCATTGACGCTACGAAGGACGCCTACATGCCCAACGCACAACGGAAGAAAGAGTACCTGCGAATCTACGAGGACGTGGTACGGCAGAACGAGATTCTGGTCGGCTACCTTGCCCGAAGACAGAACGCCACGGTTGCGAACGGGCTGCTGAATGCAACCGCCGACCGGAGACTGGACAAGGGCGGTATCGTCCGGCGAAGGCGATGGGGCCGGTGGAACGAATCGCGTTCCGCCGTGCGAGGGGCGCAATCGGGCGGCGAAACTGATACGGGAGACGGAGACGAGACGGTAAACAGAAAGAACTAAAAACACACAACGTATGGCAGACGGAAATATTCTTTCGGATTTCGGTATCGACCTCTTGGAAGAGGAAATCGACGACGTGATTTTTCAGACCAACGAGTTTCTGACCGATGCGACCTTTACCGGCTCGCAAGGTCCCTTCTGGTGGATTCTTCAAATGTGCATGGCACTGGCCGCCCTATTCGCCATCATCATGGCGGCAGGCATGGCGTACAAAATGATGGTCAAGCACGAGCCTTTGGACGTGATGAAGCTCTTCAGACCGCTGGCCGTGTCGCTTATCCTCTGCTGGTGGTATCCTCCGGCAGACACGGGCATGGCAAACAGCGGGAGCAACTGGTGCTTTTTAGATTTCCTCTCCTATATCCCGAACTGCGTCGGTTCGTACACACATGACCTGTACGAGGCCGAAGCCTCGCAAATCTCGGACAAGTTCGAGGAAGTGCAGGAGTTGATTTACGTGCGCGACACGATGTACACTGCCCTGCAGGCACAGGCCGATGTCGCCCATACGGGTACGTCGGACCCAAACCTTATCGAGGCAACGATGGAACAGACAGGTGTGGACGAGGTAACGAACATGGAGAAGGATGCGGCGAAGCTGTGGTTCACCTCGCTGACTTCGGGGGTAATCGTGGGGATTGACAAAATCATCATGCTGATAGCCCTTGTAGTATTCAGAATCGGTTGGTGGGTTACCATCTATTGTCAGCAAATTCTTTTGGGAATGCTCACCATCTTCGGCCCTATACAGTGGGCGTTCTCGCTCCTGCCCAAATGGGAAGGTGCGTGGGCGAAGTGGCTCACGAGGTATCTGACGGTGCATTTCTACGGGGCGATGCTCTACTTCGTGGGCTTCTACGTGCTGCTGCTGTTCGACATCGTGCTGTGCATACAGGTGGAGAACCTGACGGCAATCACGGCGAGCGAGCAGACGATGGCGGCTTACCTGCAAAACAGCTTCTTCTCCGCCGGCTACCTGATGGCGGCAAGCATCGTGGCCCTGAAATGCCTGAACCTCGTTCCCGACCTTGCGGCATGGATGATACCGGAGGGCGATACGGCGTTCTCGACCCGAAACTTCGGTGAGGGCGTGGCGCAGCAGGCCAAAATGACGGCGACGGGCGCAATGGGTACGGTAATGAGATAACAAAGTAACGATAAATATTCAAACAAAATGGTCATCAAGAATTTAGAGAACAAAATCAAACTGGTCGGAATTATCTGCACCGCCTTTCTCGTGGGGTGCGTCATCATCAGCATGTCGAGTATCTGGACGGCCCGCATGATGGTTACGGACGCTCAAAAGAAGGTGTATGTGCTGGACGGCAACGTGCCCATACTGGTACGCCGCACGACAATGGAGGAAACGCTCGACGTGGAAGCCAAGAGCCATGTCGAAATGTTCCACCACTATCTTTATATATGTTTTTCATCAGAATAAATCAGAAACAAAAAGAATACATAATAGCTATATATCAATGTTTTACATGATTTTTCAAAACAGATGATGAGTTCCTATTTTCGCTAAATCGGGTTAATTTTGTTACTTTATTTGCGACTATTTTGTTACTTTGAAAAATAGTTTGTAGTTTTGTATCTGAAAAAATGACCGTATAGTAACAAAATAGAGTTTATATGACTGTTCAAAAATCGCATATCACCCTTAAATACAAAGAGATAGACAATGGAAAGAAGTCTATCTACCTTGACTATTACAAGGACGGCAAACGCATCCGCGAAGCCTCCACCTCTATTTGTTATCAGAGGCATCCAAGAAGAACATCATCGCAAACAAGCGGACGATGAAAGAAGCCGAAGCCGTCCGCACCGAAAGAGAAAGCGAATTGCTTGCCGTGCGTTTCGGCATAGAGACCAAAGAGCCGTCAACCATGTGCATAGGCGAGGCTATTGACAAATATGAGAAAATTGCCCTTGATAAAGGTGACACTTCTTCTGCCTGTAATATAAGAAGCATGAAAAAGGCTGTAGATGCTTACCGGGGATTGGAAACGAAAGTAGTTGATGTTGACGAAAGCTATTGTGATGGACTGGTTGATTTCCTGCATAAGTCCTATACTGCACAATTCGGAAAAATCAGCATGACATCAGCAAGGACATACATATATCTTTTCAGCAGCACTCTCAACAACGCTGTAGCCAATGGCATAATCGGTGTAAACCCTCTCCGTTTCGTGAACATCCACGGGCGAATCACAAGGGAGCGTCCGTTGAAAAAGTTTCTGACCGTTGACGAAATAAAGGCTTTGATGGACACACCCTGCCCTGTGATGTCAAGACCGCAAGTCAAACAGGCTTTCATGCTGAGCATTTTCACCTACTTGTCTTCTGCCGATGTCCTCTCACTTAAATGGAAAGACATAAAGACTATTGAAGGTCGGACTACCATTGAAGTGCATTCAAGGAAGTCATCCGTGCCGTTGACCGCAGTTTCAATGCGATGGCTACCCGAAACGACAAACCATCGCGGGCTTGTGTTCAAAGGGTTGCCGAAAGACACTGAAATCAGGAACATATTGCTGAAATGGGGCAAAAATGCCGGGTTGGAGCAGCCGTTGAGTTTTAGGCTTGCGCAAAACACCTTTATATATCTGTTGCTCATCACTGGTACCGACATCGGAACCATAAGTTGTATGCTTGGAATGACACCTAAAACGATGAAAGGATATATGAAAATGGTTGCCGCTACTCGTATTGAGGATAAGGAAGAAACAGTAGAAATCGAATAATCAATAAAAACATAACACCATGCCCAGACCGAAGAAAGTTATCAAGCGAAAGAGCCTGTCCGCATCCGCTTCAAGGAATTGCAGAACGGGAACAAGTCCATCTATCTGGATATTTACCGCAACGGAAAGAGGACGTATGAGTTCCTTAAATTGTATATCGTGCCGGAGATTGACCCGGCAAGCCGCGCCATGAACCAACACAACATGGCTTTGGCGAACAAGATTAAGGCAGACCGTATCATAGAACTTACCAACAGCGAAAAGGGAGTTTCAAACGCCACGTTGCGTGGCCGTATCAAGTTGTCGGAATTGCTCGACCTCTATGCAAGATGGCTGGAGGACAACGGTAAAAAGTCATCCCTCCGTGGTGTCAATTCCATACGGAAAGCGACTTTTCAATTCCGTGGCGATGTTCCCATCAGGATGCTTGACAAGGATTATTGTATGGCCTTTATGAATTTCCTGCGGAACGATTACAAGGCACGGACGAATCGTCCTATTTCCATGACCACTGCCACCGGGTATGTCACAGTGCTTAGTGCTATGCTGAATTGGGCTGTGCGGAATGACTATCTTTCCGAAAATCCATTCACGCACATTGCAGCAGCAGACCGCATCCACCGCCCCGAAAGTAAACGCGAATTTCTGCAAATTGACGAACTGAAAAAGCTGATTGCAACGGAATGTCCTACCCGTCCTGCCGTGAAGCAGGCTTTTCTGTTCTCCTGTTATTGCGCCTTGCGCATCAGCGATGTTGTCGGTCTGACCTGGGGCGACATCCACAAGGACGGCGACCAGTGGAGGGTGTTCACCGTAATGGAAAAGACCAACGACCCTATATATCTTCCGTTATCCAAACAGGCGATGAAGTGGTTGCCGGAGCGTGGCGATGCAAAGGACGAGGACAAGGTTTTCGACCTACCGTCCGAAAGCCGCATCTGCATCATCCTTGACAAATGGGCGAAAGCGGCTGGCATAAACAAGCACGTAACCTACCATGTCAGCAGACACACTTTCGCAACCATGATGCTGACTTTGGATGTTGACATTTATACCACAAGCAAGCTGCTCGGCCATAAGAACATTTCCACCACGCAGATTTACGCGAAGATTATCGACCAGAAGAAAGACGAGGCGGTCAACCGCGTCAATGACATTTTCAAAGACTAATCCTTGTTGTATGCGATGAAACTATTGTCCGATAACTTTCTTACGATGCTATTGCCGCTTACGGTGGTAGCCGCAACCGCATTCGGGTTGGTAGCCGCCGTTGCTTTCCGTATGGGAGCAACCACGGCTGCATTTGTCTTTACCGCCTTGTCAATAGTCGGCTGGATAGGGCTGGTTGTAGAATTTTTCCTTTTATACGACATCATCATAGACAAGTGGCTTTCCAAAGACCGCTCTGTTTTAACCGCCTCATGGTTTGTGGCTTCGTTATTGTTCGCCTTTATCCTCACGCCCGACAAGCATCTGGACTGGAGCACGTTCATCGTCATGGCTTCACTTTTTGCCGTGCTTTTCCTGCTGCCCTGCATCATCGGGATGGCTTACGGAAAGCGGATTAAGTCATGGTTGCTCCAACGGTGGAACAGGCTCATGCCAAAGAAACCGAAGACTGCGGAAGAACAGGCCGACAGCCATATCGAAACTGTACTTTCAATATCCGCATCATCAATGCCGATGAAGCAGGAAGATGAAATCAGGCACTACGACACCCTTGTTTCACGGGTACAACCTGAATTGGTAAAAAAGTTGCCCGAAGCGTTGCAGACCAACGATGCGCTGTTCCTACTCGTACTGTTCCGAGAGGATGGCTATCTTGATGCAGACTTCCAACCGCTGATGAAAAAGGAGGATGACGAAATCAACCGGACGCTTTACGCCTATATCGCCAACGCGATGTGCGCAGCCCTCAAAATCAAGAAAGGCAAATGGGTAATCTTCGAGAAATTCTGGCCGGTCAACAACGGCGCACAGTTGGCAAGCAATCTCAAGGCCGCCTCAAAAGACAACCCGTCCGACCACCAGCGGCATATCGCCAAACTGTTGCGCAAGGCCACACGCCTGCGACCGAGGCTTGACACCTACGACCTTGAAGAGTTCAAGAATGTCTGACTGAATATTTTTATAAAAATCATTTTCCTTGTTCCCGTTACTGCGAGCCAGTGGCGGGATTTTTCATGCCAGTCCGCGAACATCCGTGTTTCTTTCCGCACTTATGGATTGCCATGTAAGGACTATCCGGGATTATGGATGGTTTAGAGTTCCTTTATACTTCGTTATACACCGTTTATGCTTCAATTTATAGTTTGCAAAATGCTCTGTTCGTGCCATTTATAAATGAGGTTTCCTTAAACAGCCGCCATACCTTTGCATTGTCGCCGAGACAAGGAAGCGACCTGAATATCCACTAAAAATATACGCACATGACAGAGCAACGAAAACTTTTAAGCACCAAGGAAGCCGCCGAGTATTGCGGTTTCAAGCTGTCCTACTTCCGAAAGCTGATGATGCGCAGGGCAATCCCGATGTACAAACCATGCGGCAAGCTGTGCTTCTTCAAGAAAGAGGATTTGGATGCTTTTCTTACAGGGGTACGCATTTCATCGCAAGGGGAAATCAACGAGGAAGCCGACCGCTACCTTGCAGGACGGAAGTAAACGAATTTTTATTCATATCAAAAACAAATTGTATTATGGAACAGAGTAAGAACATGGAACAGGCTGGGGCAGCTTCGGCTGTTCCGATTGAAAAGAAGAACGAAAGCCGTAAACGTGAGGTAAGCGGCAAGGACGTGCAGGCCATCCGCACATTCTTGGAGAGTGTGGGCATCTACGAAGCGGATGCACTGCGTGTGAGCATAGCCATCGCTGACGGCAAGGCTACGGCAGGGAGCATTTCAGCGGACGACCGCCTTGCACTCAACCGCTATCTCAACAGCGGCACGGACAACGAACGGCTGACAGCGGACAATGCGCAGGAACATCGGTTGAACCGTGTGTTCGGGTTGTTGGAGCGTGTGACGGAGTTTTGCGACAAGCGGCAGTTGGTGACGGTCAACAAGGCGTTGCTTTCCATTGCGGTGAACGCCACGGACATCAGCCGTGCCGTATCGAGCCTTGACAAGCGTCCTGCACCCGGACAACCGTTTTCGGGCAATACTAACGGCAACGGAGCAAACAAGTGACCGCGTGCAAAAAGTGGAAAGGTGTATGCCCCGTGGTAACGCAGCCTCTTTTTCTTCCCTTATTTCGGGATGATACGTATTGGCTGACTGGTGCAAGTAATTAGTGAGTCTATCACCTTTCATGCGCCGTTCAAAATAAAGAAACCGTGCAGGGTACTATAAAAAGCAAGTTGGTGTTTCCATGCCGATACCTGCACGGCTTCATTCCATTCAGGAAAAATTAGTATCACACTTATAAAGTCAAAGATTTTATGGACAAGGAAACATACAGTTTCATGTACCCGTCAGGGATTGCTTCGTTCTCGTTCAGGTTTTCCGGCCATGCGATGCAGTGGCTGTGCGGAACAACGACCGATGACAAAGGCAGGGAGATAAGCAACTTCACTTTGTTTGGCGACCTGTTGGCAAGGATGGCATTGACGGACGGTGCAGCCAATGGCTTCCACAGACCGCTCATGCTTTCCGCAGGTCAGGCGCAGTATTCCGAAGAACAGCTTTCTTCGCAGTGGAACATGGGCAGGAAACGCATACGCAACCTGCTTGCCACGCTTACTGACATGGGGATTATCGACACCAGCCGTTCAAGGGTGGCATCCGTGATGACCTTTCCGTGCCTACTGCAATGGAAAACAGCGGACGGCGGTATTACATCAAACCCTTTTATCCACGAACAGAGGGAAGAATAAGAGCCGTCAGAAGCCGAGCAGACAATGGTATAGTACAAACAAACACTTTCCGTTGTTCCATTCTCCGGCACTCCACTGGCACCAGTCTGTTTTGGCTATGGCAATCGGATGGGTAGAATGACATGGAGCGGTAGCGTTCAGTTTCGAGGTATGCCGAGGTATTACCGCCTTCGGACGGTATTACCCCGACGCCCTCGCAACAGTCCGACAGACTGTTGTCCGTGCCGCTCGCAGGCTCGCAGCTTCCCTCTTTTAGAAATCGTTTCACGACTTTTCAAAGACATCTGTTATATATGAAACACGAAGATACTTCTAATCGGGAATCGGGTCAAAAGAAGCCCGTCATAAGGCGTGACAGGGTGGTAGTCACCAAGGTCACGGAACAGGAGCTTTCGCAAATAAAAAGCACCGCCGACCAGTGCGGCATGACACGCAGCGACTTCATCCGTGCAAGGGCACTCGGCTACAAGCCACGGCAAAGGCTTTCCGGCAAGGAACTGGACGGTCTTAGGCAGCTTGCGGCTTGCCGCACGGACATGGTGAACTTCGCCAACGCCCTACACGGGTTGAACGATAATGAAAAGGTAAAGCTATTCCGTCATCAGCCGACCATGCTTGAATGGTACGAGAAAGTGGCCCATGTCACGAACCGTGTCGCCGACTTCTTGCAGTCCGCACAGGCGGCGAACAGTTATCCGGCAGGGACAACAAGCCAAGAAACAAAGGAGGAGGTCGAATGATAGCCAACGCAAAGGCGGTAGCCCACGGCATAAGGGCGATGCTCTATGTATCGGGAGAATCGAGGAACAAGAAGCATCCAGAAAGGATTACTCGTATCTGCGACAACTTCATGCCGCAGGGCATGGATGCTACGGGAATATGGACGGAAATGAAGTTCGCCACCATGAACCACCCCAACATAAAAAACAACGTCATCCGTATGGAGATAAGCCCAGCAATGGAACATACCGAAAATTTCACGGTGGACGACTGGCGGCAACTGTGGAATGACTTTGCGGCGGCCTTTGACAGCCAAGAGATACGTGACAAGGACGGCAAGACCGTTTCCGCACGGACAAACATATCGCACAGCAAGTCCAGCGTATGGCTGCATGAGGAATCCAAGAGCGGCATACCGCACCTCCATGCCATTGTCTGCCGTGTGGACGAGGACGGGAACATCAACAACGACCACGCCATCCACCTCCGCGCACAACGGGCGGCTGAAAAGGTTGCAAGGCAAAGGGGCTGGATTACCGCCATGTGCATACACGAGAGGAACATTCCCCAAGTCAGTACCGATTGCATGGAAGCCTTACGTGAGCTTGACAAGTGGTCATGGGACGGCTATAAGGAACGGCTTGCCGCAAAAGGTTACGAACTGCATCTACGCAAGGACAAGAAAGACGTGATACGCGGCTATGTGCTTTGCAAAGGCAACACAAAGTTCAAGGCATCGGAACTCGGAAAGGGGCGCAACCTGACGGCATCGCGCATCAGGCAGACATGGGAGAAGCTGCATCCCGAACAGGACAAACAGAAAGCCAAACAAGCAAGCCCGACACCCAAGCCGACCGCCACACCGACCCCGAAACCTACCGTACTCAATGCCGCAAAGCAAAAGCAACAGCCCATTATACGGCAAAGCAATCCGATATTCGAGGACTACATGAATTATAAGCCGAACTACCTGCCCACGGAATTTGAGCATGACGGCAAGTCCTACAAACGCTATCTGCCCGACAAGGTGCTTGACTTCTTCAATGATGAGTTCGACTACCAAGAACTTGCCAACTGGCAGGACTTGCAGAACTTGGCAATGGCTTACTTCACCCTTATAGCGTCACCCTACGAGGTTACATCAGGCGGTAGTGGTGGCGGCTCACAGTCCGACCTCAAATGGGGACGTGACCCGGAGGAAGACGAAATTGAATTTGCCCGCCGTTGTGCGCGAGAGGCTTCGTATAGGCTCGGCCTACAGAAGAAATCAGGAATGAAACGTAAATGATAACCCCGATAGACAGCAACGCAAATGAAACAACCCGATACTGCCGCACTGCGTGAGCGGCTTGCTAATTACACGCCCGAAGAAGAATTGAAACAGGATATGCAGGAGCTTGAAGGACTGTTGCAGGAAGTCACCTGCCAAATGGTTGAGTTTCGCAATCTGCTGAAAGAAA
>ENA-OQDM01000603-OQDM01000603.1-human-gut-metagenome-genome-assembly--contig:-NODE-603-length-19790-cov-2.798708_pt1 | contig 19790 bp, 14 predicted proteins | sample MGYA00242772_ERZ504605 | MGnify/ENA primary metagenome ERZ504605 (study PRJEB26092, sample SAMD00036348) | human gut metagenome | host: Homo sapiens | study: EMG produced TPA metagenomics assembly of... | reverse complement strand
CAGCGAATAAAGACTGTAAATGGAGAACTCGTAACACTGCATCAGGATATTTATGGATCAGCAGAACATTCTAATGAGCCAGAGATCACAAATTTAAGATATCAGTTAACACCGATTTTCGAACAAAATGATATTGATGCTGTATTAACAGGTCATGATCATGCTTATTCAAGATCTAAAATGTTATTAGGTGGAACAAAAGCGAATGATTATACAGATAATGAATTTGATGCAGAATTAGAGAAAGATATGGATGCGGGTGAAAATCCAACGACAAAACAAGATGGCACCAGGAAATATTAAAAATGACAGCACAGATGAAAAAGATCAGAAATACTTAACATATCTTAAAAGTATCATGGATGAAAAAGCAATTGAGACTGTCAAAAAACAGGGAGGCTCTGTAATCAATCCAGAAGGTGTCCTTTATATGACAGCAGGTTCTTCTTCAGGAAGTAAATATTATGATCTGGTACCAAGACAGCAGACATATATTGCACACCGTTGGCAGGAAGATGTCCCAACATATTCAGTTGTTGATGTAACAGAAAATAGTTTAACGATCAATACATATCGTACAGATAATGATGAAAAGATTGATGAAACATTTTCTATCACAAAGAGCAAAGGGGATACGACATCACTTAATGCAGAAATTAAAGCATCTGAAAGCATTGTAAAGCAAAAAGATGCATATACAACGGAAAGCTATAGAGTCTTTGAACAGGCACTTACAGGAGCCAAAGAAGTTGCAGCAGACAAAAAAGCAACAAAAGATGAAGTTGAAAATGCATTAAAAGTTCTGACAAATGCAAAAGCAGGATTAGAAAAGAAAGCAACAACAAAACCAGCAACAGTAAAGAAATCAAACAGCAGAGAAGAAAGTTGTAGTAGCAAAAGCATCTGCAAAATTAAAAGCTGGCAAAAAGAAAGTAACAGTTAAGATCAAAAAAGCATCTGTATCTGGATATCAGATTAAATATGCATCAAACAAGAACTTTAAAAAAGCAAAGACAAGAAATACAAGAAAAACAATTTATACGATCAAGTCATTAAGATCAAAGAAAAAATGTTATGTAAAGGTTCGTGCATACAAAATAGTTAAAGGTAAGAAAATCTACGGTTCTTACAGCAAAGTTCTGAAAGTGACTGTGAAATAACAATGAAACAAAAACGGATGAAAGGAGTGTGTCTGCTGATCGCAGGCATTCTCTTTCTTCTGCTGTTTTTTCTTTTGTCATTATAGCTTTTTTTGCCGGTCTCGTCCAGTGTGGCATTGGCGGAACATAGGCAAACCGCCGCATGGCGATATCTGCAAGAAATACGAAAAGCAAAAGGATTAAAAGCGGATTGGTCAGACAAACCCGTGCCCGCCCGGAAGCTTTTAACTTCTTCCATACATTCTTCTTTGGGGAAAGCATCTTTCCATACTGTTTGATGAACGCACAAAAGCTGTCGTTTGTCAGCGCAAATTTGTACTCCTGCGAATACTGTACCACGGCTGCGGTGGTCAGGGCATTTTCGATTTTTTTGCCGTTTTTCCGCTGCACGCTCAGATTGTAGACACCGGAGACTGTCGTATCCAGCTGTGCCTCATAAGTTCCCGGCGCACTTGCGGTCAGTTTCGCCTGATGCGTTTTTCCATCCGGATCCGTGTACACAGCCTCCACCTGTGTCTGCTCTGCGTAGTCTTTGGCATAATAGGTAACTTTTGTTGTTCCGTTTACAGTAGTTACATCCACACGGTCTTCGCCGAGTGCTGTATTTCCCGCACTGTAATCGATGATCCGCTTCCACAGCTGCACGTAATCATTCTGCTGTGCCAGCCCGGCAGTCCAGCGGTTTGTCACATCGGTATTCCACGCAACCGTATGCCCCAGTCCATACTGCATGACAGACAAAATCGGGTCATCCTTTTCGGCAGATGCCAGCAGCACATTGGCTCCGGTTTTCGGAGAGGCACTCACGTACCCTTTGATCTGCGGCCAGCCATCGGCAAAGAGATTTTTCGTGATGGCATTGCTGCTGTTTCCTTTCAGTGAAAACTGTCCGTTCTGCAAATACGTATCTCCATTTAAAAATACTTCCTGTGCAAAGATTTTCGGGATATCGGTTGAGATATCGGAATAATAATAGCGGCCGTTACACTGCGTTGCCAGTCGTTCCAGAAGCTGTCTGTCAGACGACTCTCCAACCGCTACCGTGGAAAGAGTTACATCGGCATCCTTGCAGTCCTTGATGATATCTTCAAAATTTCCGGTTTCCCCCTGTCCATCCGTCAGAAGGACAATATGCTTTAGCTGCGCCTTGCTCTTCTTGATTTCATTTAGTGCCGCACGCACGGCCGGTTTGATGGTCGTTCCACCACCTTCGCTGATCGTCTCGATGCTTTGATGGATCTTGTCTTTATCCTTCACTTTTTCCAGCGGCACCTGCCAGGTGTAACCATCATCAAAGGTTACCACTCCGACTTCATCTTTCGTATCCAGCTGATCCACAGCCGCTTTGGCAGCCGCGATCGCCAGATCCAGATTGGTGCCTCCTTCCGTCTGTTCCGACATACTGCCCGAATGATCAATCACCATGACCATTGCCAGATTCTGTTTCTCATTCACCCCGCGCAGCTGCATATCGACCGGAAGAAGTTTCTCCAGTTCCGTATCCAGATATCCGCCCAGTGCAAAACTGTCCTCACCGCCGCATGCCACCAGACCGCATCCGTAGTCTTTCACATAAGTTTTCAGATTTTTTAGAAAGCCCTCCGGCAGATCTGTCCGGTACACATTTTCCAGAATGATGCTCTTGTACTGCAGCATCTCTTTTAAAGTATCCGGTGCACTGACTGCGGATACCTGCCGGTAATTGCATCCGGCAGCATCCAAAAGTCCTAAAAACGGTGTGCTGTCCTCTCCCATTCCGGATACAAGCAGAATCTTTGGCAGGGAATCCACCGTTGCATACGTACCATAATCATTGTTTTTTTCACAGGTGTCCTTCGGTGCCTTCACGCGCACGGTATACTGCTGCGCATCGGTACCGACTACCTTCTGTTTCAAAACAAAACGGTTGCTGCCTTTGTTTAAATGCACGCTTGTCTGACTGACCATCTCCGTTCCCTGCAAAAGCTGCAGCTTCGCATCGGTCTCATAGTTGCTTTCCACAGTTACCGTCATGGAATAGGAATCACCCGGATAAAGATACTCCGGCATTTCCACGTTTTCGATATAGGCATCGCTCCCCTGCTTTGTATCTTCATAGAGAACCGAATACAGCTGCACGTTTTTTGCCGTCAGTGCCGATGCCGTATGCTCGATGTTTCCCTTTGTCTGCTTTCCATCCGTAAGCACCACAAGCCGTCCTGCCGCATTGTCCGGGATCATGGAAAGTCCTGTAGAAACAGCTTCCTCAAGGTTGGTTGCATCCGCCTCCGGTGCCGAGAGAATCTGAAAACTGTGTTTCTCACTGGTCAGAAACTGTTCCACAACCGCATTGGCTCCAAACGTTACGATGGCATACTGATTGTTCTTTGGCATGTCTTTGACCTGCCGGCTCATATACTGCTCCATCTGCGTGAGATTTGCGGCATTGCTCTCCGACAGATCAACCAGAAAAACGGTTGTGTCTTTCGCGTGGGAAAGCGGCACCGAAATTCCACAGACAGCCAGCACCAAAAGAGCAAGCCCCACCAGACGCACCGCAAGATAAAACCGCCCACGGTAACGCATCTGCCGGACATAACAGATCCACTCCAGTATCATAAGAAGAAGCACAAGGATAAGGATGACATTGCGCATCTGCTTTCGCACAAGCTGCCGCTGCATCGTGTTGCGGCTTCCGGAATCGCCTGCCGTAATCCGTCCATCCGACTGACTGCTGCATGCAAATTTTACAATATAGGATTCCTTTCTGCCGCCCGCTTTTACGGTAAACAGTCCTGCCTGATCGGTAGGTGCTGCAATCTGCTGCACGTCCACACCGTTTAATGCATGAAACTGCACGGTATCTCCGGCATCATAGACGTTTTGGGAAAGAAGGGAACTATCCTCAAGATAGTGCAGCGCATGGTTCATAAATACCGGAAACTCCGGCTGCAGGGCAAAATCCGATTCCCGCAAGTCAAATCCAAGTACGACCTCCCGGATTCCGTCATGCTCCCCGTAGTATGCGGCGCACTGCTTTCCGTTCCATAGAAAGCCCGTGGCCCAGACCGGCAGATCATACACATATGTCTGATTTACCCCGAGCGCAAAGTCCCGGATTCCGGAAGTCAGTTCGGTATCGCCGGCGGACAGGCTGACATTTTTTTCCTCGTTCTTTCCCTCTTTGGCAAAAATCATCCGCGCCTTCTGCTGATTAGATTCCTGCACTGCCGTATCCGCATCAAAAATACAAATCCCCGGATCGTCACGGTCAAGTGCATCCGTTGTTTTTGCCTTGGAAAGATTCTCTCCGGTCACGGCAAGATACGCTTTTTCGATATAGGTATTTCCTTCCCCAATCAGTGTGGCTTTGCTCGTGGAAACCTGGTCTTTGAGTGCATAGGCACAGTTATCCTCATGTAAGGAATCCTTCTGGCTGCTGCCGGCAAATGTCACTGCGGAAAGTTCGGTATGCAGCGGCTGGTTTCCCCAGTTCACCTGTTTAAACAGGCAGGTATATGTCTCGTCTGCGGCAAGGGAAAGTGTACGCACTTCAAGAATTTTCTTTCCCTCATACAGCGTAATCTCCATATTTGCCGCATGATCGCTGTAATTTGTCACGCCTGATGCAACCGTATACGTGTCCCCACGGCTGTCTTTGGTGCAGGACAGAAACGTATTCGCCACGTTAGAAACGGGACTTCCCACCACACGGATGGTTGCCTGAAGCTGACTTTTGAGATTTTTCGTCTGTTTTGCCCCTATGCCGTCGGTATAGACGATGACATCTGCCAGATCGTTCTTTTTGTCTTTTTTCTGCACAGTCTGTACGGTTGCCAGTGCATCGGAAAGCGATCCGGCTGTGTCCGTGCCCTTGATGTCTGCCAGCGTCCGATACAGTGCTTTTTTCTCGGAAGTATGGACGGCAAGCAGATTGGTTCCCGTGCCGTCACAGGTAACAATGGATATTTTTGCCCCATCCGAAGCGGCAATCTGCTCTTTGATCTCACTTACGGCTTCCCCTAAGCGGGTATTGCCCCCTTTGGTGAGATGCTTCATGCTTCCGCTGGTGTCAATCAGATACACCACGTCCGTACTGCCTGTACCCTTACGCTGTATAAACGGTGCCATCAGTGCCAGAATAAGCAGCAAAAGGATCACGATCTGCAGATACATCAGCAGATTGTGCAAAAACTTTTCCCAGAACGTTTTAGACTGTTCATTATAAAAAAGCTTCTTCCACAACAGGTTCGAAGACACTGGTGTGTCTGTCCCCTTTGGCACAAGCAGATATAAAATCACAACAACCGGAACCGCCAGCAAAAATGCCAGCGGCCACAAACTCTCAAATATCATAATCCATCCTCAAATTTTTCTCAGACAAACAAAGGTCTTAAATCTTCTAAAATAAGCGCACGTCTCTCTTTTTCGGAATCGCAGAGTATATAGGTGCCTCCGGCAGCCGATGCACTTTTTTTCAGCCGCACAGAAAGCTTTTGCAGTTCCTGTTCATAGCGCGCAATCACATCCGCACGCATCGTCACGCGCAGTTTTTCTTTGGACTCCATATCTATCAGATTGCGCGTACCGTCCATTGTCACACGCAGTTCTTCCGCACACAGTGTCTGAAGCAACACGGGTCTTTGTTTCGTAAAGTCCAGATACTGCATCGTTTTTTCCAGACGATCCTGCGTGGGATCTGTCGCTGCTTCGGTCAGGAAATCACTGACGATCACGGTAACTCCCGCCCCACGCCTCTGCATCTGGCGCACGGCGGAAAAAGAATCCGTCTCTGTCCCCGAAAATGTACGTGCCTGCAGCCATCCAAGTACTTTTGGCAGTGCATTCTTTCCCCCAGAAACCACAAGCGGGGTTCCCATCTGGCTGCTGTCATACAGCACCAGCCGGTCCATATGGTGCAAAGTCAGAAAGGCAATCACCGCGCACAGATCCTGTGCCAGTTCTGCCTTGCTCTTTTTTCCATAGTGCATTGATGCACTGGTATCTAAAATAACCGATACCACTGCTTCCTTTTCTTCGAAATATTCCCGGATATACATGCGCTCCGACCGCGCATAGACATTCCAGTCCAGCCTGCGCAGATCATCTCCCGGCATATACTCCCGGAAATCGGAAAATTCCGCAGAAGTCCCTTTCTGTACGGATCTGCGGTTTCCTGCCATATTCTGGCTGCTTTTCTGTTTCATCGCGATCACAAGCCGCGACAGCTGTTCATAAATTCCCGCATCAAGCATACAGTCCCTGTTCCTTTTCTGTTAAGATCTGCCCAATCACCGCATCTTCCGTAATCCCCTCCGATACTGCATCGAAACTGAGCAGAATCCTGTGCCGCAATACCGGAAGTGCGACACATTTGACGTCCTCAAACGAGACATTCAGGCGGTTTTCCATAAATGCGCGTGCCCTGGCTGTGCGGATCAGTGCCTGTGCCGCACGCGGGCTTGCCCCCTCCCGGATATACGGATTGTCTGCATGAGTTGCCATAACCAGATCCAGAATATAATCCATGACGGCATCCGCAATCGGAATCTGTGCAACGCATGCGCGCGCTGCAAGCAGGCTTTCCCGGTCCATGACCTTTGCGATCTTTGGCGGATGGTTTCCCTCCGTCAGTTCCACGATTTCCCGCAGTTCCTGCCGGTCCGGAAATTTTACCAGCACTTTAAACAAAAAACGGTCCAGCTGTGCTTCCGGCAGCGGATAAGTTCCCTCGTTTTCGATCGGATTTTGTGTGGCAAGCACCAGAAACGGCTCCGGCAGCGGATGGCTGGTCGTTCCGATCGTCACGGTGTGTTCCTGCATGGCCTCTAAGAGAGCTGACTGTGTCTTTGGCGTGGCACGGTTGATCTCATCCGCCAGCACCAGATTGGCAAAAATCGGTCCTTTTTCAAACCGGAATGCACTTTTTTGCTCTTCTTTTACGATGATGTTGGTACCGGTCACGTCACTCGGCATCAGATCCGGGGTAAACTGGATTCTCTGGAAACTCAGATCACACACCTGGCTGATCGTACGCACCAGCATGGTCTTTCCCAGTCCCGGCATACCTTCTAAGAGTACATTTCCGCCCGCCAGAAGTGCCAGCATGACCTGGCGGATGACGTCTTTTTGTCCGATAATTCCCTTTGCAATTTCCTGTTCACATGCCATGGTGTTCTGCTGGCATACTTCATATTCTGTCATAAGATCTCCTCTCCATCAGTTCAGATTTTCAAAATAATTCCGGATGACATCTTCCATGCCGGCCGGGTATTTTCCATTGGCAATGCCTTCGTAGGCCTCTTTCGTGTAATCGCCGACCACGGAATCTAAATCCACGTGTTCGCCTTTCCATGCCAGACCATTCTTCGCCTTGTAATAATCGGAATTCTTCGAATCCCCCTTGTCCTTTGTGATACTGCTGTCGTTTCCGAGTTTATTCGGAACACTCACATAATCATGTGTTCCCCCTCCGGATCCGGTTCCGCGTCCACCGCCTGTTCCGTTTCCTGTTCCACTTCCGTTTCCGCTTCCTGTCCCCTTGCCGTTTCCGCTTCCACTTCCATTGCCACTTCCACTTCCGTCCTTTCCACTGCCCGGATCTTCCCCATCCCCGGAATCCTGGGAACTGGTTTCCGAAGACTGCGTGGATTCCCCACGCTGCGTACCGCTTTGTGTAGTGTTTTGTGTAGTGCTTTGTACATCCCCCTGTGCCAGCTGGTTTCCTGTATTGGTATTCACCTGGATATTTTTAAGTACCGATGCCAGGGCATCCGCCCCGGAAATCTGTGCCGCCTGTCCATACTTGTAGGAAAGTTTCTGCCCGGCAGATGCCAGTGACTGCTTCGTATCTGCCTGCTGCATTTCTTTTTGCGATAAGGCCAGTGACTGTATCAGTTCCTGCAGGGCTTTCTTTTGTTCTTTTGTCATGGAAGCGGTGTCAGTCTGTTTTAAGGCATCCATCACTTTTTGGATTTCTTTTTCCTTTTCCCGGGCTTCCTGCCGGATGGCATGCCGCTGTTTCACCTGTTTATGCGCGGGGGACGGCACAAACGAAAGAACAAGCGCCAGCCCAAGGGAAAGAAAAAGTGCCACAAGTTTCCTTCGGTCCGGACAAACACGCGCCTTTTTCCATGCATGGTCTTCCTGTAACATATGCACGGCATCGCTGCGCTGCATCCGGTCGATACTGCCCTCTTTTCCGATACGCCCATATGCCGTCACGATCCGTTCCTGAAACCCGAAACGGTCGATCTGCTGTGCTGCCTGTACCATGGTACATCTCTTCGTTACCGTATAAATGCCTCCAGCTGCCGCACCACATAAAACTGCCAAAACAGCCCACACATGCACCGTATAAAAAGGGACAAACACCGCACATCCTTCCAGCACCATGGCGATGGTTCCACCTGCGGCAATTCCTGTGCTTTCATAGCGCAGGAACTTTTTTACGTTCTGTTTTCTTTTGCTGTAACGGATTTCCTGCAACAGAAATGCTTTTTCATCCATGCTGCTTTCCCCCTGCATGTTTTCTTCCATATCCTGCCATCGGATTGATCCGCCGCATCGCAATCAGAAGAAAGACAAATGCCAGTGCCACAAATAAAAGCGTGGAAACGGCCATCCATCCATAATGTACGGCAGCACCCGAAACAGAAAGTGTTTTCCCGTAATTTGTAATCAGTTCTTCCGCCACGGATGTTCCAGTCATACTCCAGGTAAAAAATTCAAGCAGATACATGCCCGGATTGACCAGAAGCACCCAGCAGGATTTTTCCGGTACACCACCTGACATGCGGACAACCGAGGTGACCAGATAGGGAAGAAAACTTCCGATAAACAGCAGAACATAGATACCATACGATAAAATTATGGCACTGATCGTTTTTTTACAGATGGAGGAACACAAAATTCCAATACTTGCAGAAACGAACGAAACCAGTAATGATACCGCCAGAAACCAGAACAGGTTGCCCCATGAGAGTCCGCCGATGACAAATGCCAGTGCTACAATCGGAAGTCCTGCCACCACATAAAACATGCTCTGGATCATCGCGGTGAGCACCTTTCCCATAATAATGGAAAATCCGGTCATGCTGGTTGTCATCATAATATCAAAGGTCTGCCGCTCTTTCTCACCCGAAATTGCAGAAGCCGTGCGCACCGGGACTACCACTCCCAGAATAAAAATCTGCGTGACCGCAAGTGCCGGATACAGCCAGACAATGCTGCTGTATATGTTTGCAGACGAATAGGTCATCTGCTGGGAAAACAAAAACATGGCAAAGAAAAATACAACTGCCATAATCGCCTCATAAACAAATATTTCCCAACAGATCCGCATACTGCGCGCCTGTACTTTAATATCTTTTTTTACCATTGGATTAATTCTCATCTTCCTGCCCTCCTGTCAGCTGCATAAACAGGGATTCGAGATTTCCCTCTTCTTTATAAAATCCTGTCACGATAATTCCATTCTGTATCATCTGTGCGATCAACTGCGCGATTTCTTCCTCTTTCATGGCATGCGAGATATGGATTTCCTTTTCTCCCACCGATTCCACCTTAATCTGGGGGTGTTCCTTAAGCATGCGCACTGCCGGCTCCATCTCCCCGTGAACCGAAACCACGATCCGGTTTCCACCGAAAACATGTTCCATGACATCCTCGATGTTTCCTGCTTCTACGAGTTTCCCGTGATCCATAATACCGATGCTGTTGCACATCTCTGCCAGCTCCGACAAAATATGGGAACTGATCACAATGGTTTTTCCCATGCTGCGCAGATTCTGCAAAAGTTCTTTCATCTCCACACGCGCACGCGGATCCAGACCGGAATTCGGTTCATCCAGCACCAGAAGGGAAGGATTGTGGATGAGTGCCCGTGCCACACACAGCCGCTGCTTCATTCCGCGGGAAAGCGTATCCACATAAACCTCTTTTTTGTCGGACAGATTGACCAGCTCGAGCAGATCATTGGATACCGCGGTGATCTCCCTGGAAGTCATACGGTACATGGAACCGTAAAAATCCATATATTCGCTGACTTTTAAATTGTCATACACACCAAAGAAATCCGGTACATAACCGATCTGCTTTTTGATTTCCTTCGGATGCAGCAGGGCATCCACGCCATGGATCGTAATGGTTCCTTCTGTCGGCGGCATAAGTCCGCATACCATCCGGATTGTTGTTGTCTTTCCGGCTCCGTTTGGTCCCACAAAGCCAAACAGATCCCCTTTGGGCACATGCAGGTTCAGATCCCTGACCGCCTGAAATTTTCCGTAGTTTTTATACAAATGACTAATTTGAAGCATGAGACACCTCCTGACCGGCAATCGTATACAGACAACCAAACGAAATTTCCGAGCACCTGCTCTCTATGGTTTTTCCGTAGTCTGCGGTTACTCCTTCCACTACAACAGTACCCGACACATCGTTCTTCCGCCGGATCTGGCACAGTCCCAGATACAGTGCGGCTGCCATATCCTTATGCTTATACGAATATGTATTTCCATTCATGTTGTCTTGCGATAACACGCTGTAGACATCATCAAAATAAGAAATCTGCTGGGACAGCAGTGGTTTTTTACTTTTCCCGTCTATCGTTATGGTCTCACCTGCTTTTACATCCGAAAATACCATGACCGTATCATCCGACACGCAGACAAGATAAGGGAAATCATAGGACGTGTTGTTTGTTATGCTTCCCCCCTGTTTCTGCTGCGTGAGCACCAGACCTCTGGTGTCTATACTTCCACATCCTTTGGCAGTTCCTGCCGCAAACAAATAGGCATTTTCAAAATTGCTCTGCGGTTTTACCCCAAGGGACAGCCCCCTGTCATATTCCACCAAATAGTGATAACGGTCTTCATATACCCTGCCGGAAGATGCCATACTATAAGATTCACTGAGACCTGTACCACCATATGCGTAATTATCATTCAGCCGTACCTTCCACGGTTTTACCCCGGAATGATACGCATTGTAATAGGTGGCGATACCAGTGGTACTTTTTCCATCTGCCTGCTGTGCGGTCACCGAATAAACCCGTGTCTCATGCAGCTTTAAATTCCGCCCGCCGATAAATACCACACCGATAAAAATTATGCCAAGCGCCGGTACCCCCAGCCAGTACCAGTCTCTTTTTTTCATCTTGCAAAGCAGAAGATAAAGCACCGGTCCAACAACGATCACATAGACCACTATCAGAACTTTCAGCCAGGAAAAATCCAGTGCCGTATTGAGGTGGTCAATGACACCGAATGCATTTTCCCCACTCCATCCCCATTCCTCGTCATTGACATACTGGGAATAGCTCATGGAATATCCTGCCACCTGGTCATAAATTCCGTAACACAGATCCGGGGAAACTTTCTGCATCTGTTTTTCGCCAAAAGAAATGGCACATACACCGATGGCACCATCCCCACAGGCATACACCCACCCCGGATAAGCTTCGCTTTTGCTTGCATTTGTATTGTTCCGCTGCAGCTTTGCAACCGGCATCTGTGAAAAATCAATCCCGGTAAATCCGGAATAACTTCCCAGTTGCTGCATTTCTTTCGATACCTCATTTTCTTCTCCCACTTTGCTGACGCTTTTGCAGCTGACCTCCATAAATGAGGAATCAAAACCACCCAGTGTATCTTTGCCGCGCTCTCCGGTTCCAATCAGCAGCCATCCACCGTTTTTCACCCATTTCTCGATTGCCTTGATCTTCTCTTTCCCAAGTGAACTCACATCGTAGGAATCAATCACAAGAAAATACAGTTCATCCAGCTGCGCCTGCAATGTATCCGCGTCCATCTGTGTCAGATATACATTCTGGTCTTTTCCGTGAAGATAATAGGTCTGGCCGCTCATGCTCATCCATCCAAGCGCATCATAATGATCCGAAAGCACTCCCACACCAATACCGCGCTTTTCTTTGCCAAAATACTGGCAAATGCTTCCTTTGCCACAACGTTTCCCTTTTCATCGATAAATGCCACGATTCCGTTTCCGCGTGTCTGGCTGACATCCGCATACGGAATGGTCATTGTATACTGTTTTTTTCCGTTCTGCGGCAATGTCAGGCACTGTTCAAATGCGCAGCCGTTGGAGTTGTCGGTACCGGAAAACACCAGCCGCACCTTCCCGGTAAAATCCGCCCCACTGTTTTTGGCCTCCACCTGCACGACACAGTCTTTTTCCTGTTTCAGCAGTGTCACCGTTGCCGACAATGCCTGTTTCTGATCTGCATATACATTTGCTCTGCCACAAAATATGCCTAAAAATGCCAGGCATACCAGAAGCAGACTGCAGATTGTCTTTCTTATTTTCATAATCTTCTCCTTCCATAAATGTTCTTTACGGTTTCCTGTCATTTATGATAACATACGTTATTTTGGAATGACATTAAGGTTTTCTTAAAATTGTCTGGCTTATTTACAGAATTTCTTAAAATAAAAAGCCCCTGCTCTCGCAGGGACTTCCAGAACCTTCTATCAGATATAATTTTTTATTGTGCGGTGGCACGGAACATGACATTTCTGTATTTTGCAAGTACACGCATCAGAATGCTTCCAAGAACGCATACTGAAATCACCTCTCCGATTCCGACCGTCATGGCATTAAACGGGATGGTTACATTCACACCGTGGAAATATACTGCCGGAATACCGTACGCATAGACCAGCACGAACGGAACAATAATCATATTAAAAATAACCGGTGGAAATGTGCATGCAATCTTGTGATTGCGCAGCAGATAGGTACATACCGCTGCCAGCAGCGTGGCAATGCTTCCGAAAATGACATCATAAATCACGGCACCTGTCAGCAGATTCGCAAGCAGACAGCCAATCCACAGTCCCGGAATCGCTGCCGGCGTAAAAACAGGCAGGATACACAGTGCTTCAGAAAAGCGTACCTGAATCGTGTGGGATGCAAGTCCCAGTGCGTTGGCTACAAAAGTCAGCACTACATAAAGTGCTGCAATCACAGCAGCCTGAACAATAAATGTTACCTTTTTGTCTCTCATATCCATTTGTCTCCTTTAGTTTTGTTTTACGAGTGGAAGGTCTCGAACACTCGGTAATTTTTCGTGCAATCCCCTGTTTACAGGCTCTGCAACGGTTGACAGTATAGCACAGTACACCGCAAAAAGCAAGAATGCAATTTTCTACTGCCGGATATTTCTTTTCCTCTCCGTTTTGTATATTCCACATTATAGCAATAACAAAACCATTTTACAACAGGCCGCTATCATGTACGCAGATACCCCTGCATACTCTTTAACGCATTTTTCTCCAGCCGCGACACCTGCGCCTGTGAAATATGAATTTCATCCGCGACTTCAATCTGTGTCTTTCCCTCAAAAAAACGCAGACGGATGATATGCTCATCCCGTTCATTCAGATGTGACAGGGCATCGGAAAGTGACAAATCCTCCACCCAGTGCTCTTCTTTGTTTTTCTTGTCCGAAATCTGATCCATCACATACAGGGTGTCCCCTCCATCCGTATAAACCGGATCAAACAGACTCAAAGGTGTCTGGATGGCATCCAGTGCATAGACCACATCTTCCACCGGAATCTCACATTCGGCTGCAATCTCTTCGAGAGTCGGTTCCTTCTGCGCATTTTTTGCCAGCCGTTCCTTTGCCTGCATGGCTTTATATGCAATATCACGCAGTGAACGCGGAATGCGGTAACTGCTGTTATCCCGCAGATACCGGCGGATTTCACCGATAATCATCGGAACGGCATATGTGGAGAATTTCACCCCGACACTCGTATCAAAATTATCTATTGCCTTCATCAGTCCGATACAGCCAATCTGGAACAAATCGTCCACATTTTCATTATGATTATTAAACCGTTTGATCACGGATAATACCAGCCGGAGATTTCCCTTGATGTAGGTTTCTCTGGATGCCTTGTCGCCGGCTTTTATCTTTTTGAAAAGTTCATCTTTTTCTTCTTCTTTCAGTATTGGCAGCTGGGCCGTATTTACCCCGCAGATTTCAACTTTGTACGTAGACATGGGATTCCTCCGTTATAATTGGATTTATAATAAAGGATTCCCATGTGCTGTTTTTTTATTCATTTTCATCCGGTTGTTCCGGACATGGGAAAAGCGGGACTTAAGTCCCGCTTTCCCCTCAAATTTACCGGTCCCACTTATCGCAGAGCGAATTGATCTGATCCGCAAACTTTCCAAGATCTTTATTCGCCATGCCCTGACATTTTTTAATAACGGCAATGAGACGTTCTCCCGCAATCATCAGGCGGTCAAACGCGCCGGATTTTGCACGGTAAACACCCTGTGTCTTTTTCTCCACAAGCTGTCTGCTGCCCTGTGCGATCTGCTCTCCGGTAAGCAGATCATATGCATCCCCACTGTAGGGAGCTAAAGCATCAAATCCCACATCGTTTTTGACATGTTCCGCAAACTCTACCGCGGTGGTTTCCTCGCCATGTACAATAAACACTTTCTTCGGCGGCTTCTTAAAGTTTGCAATCCATGCGGTCAGATGATCCCGGTCCGCATGACCACTGATACCCGGAAGGTTTACAATGCTTGCTCTGACCTCAATTTCCTCTCCGAAAAGCTTTACCTTTTTTACTCCGTTTAACAGAGAATAGCCCAGCGTTCCCGGCACCTGATAACCGACAAACAGAATCGTAGAATCCGTCCGCCACAGATTGTGTTTCAAATGATGACGGATACGACCGGCTTCGCACATGCCGGAAGCCGAGATAATCACTTTGGATTTCTGGTTGAAATTGATCATCTTGGATTCTTCACTGGAAACTGCCACTTTCAGTCCCGGAAACTGGATCGGGTTGATGCCCGACTGTACCAGCTGTCTTGCTTCCTCATCAAAGCACTCTTCCACACTCTTATGGAAAATATTTGTTGCCTCCACGGCAAGCGGACTGTCGATATATACTTCAAATCCCGGATACTCCGGCAGCAGCCCCTCGGTTTTGATCCGGCGCATATAGTAAAGCATTTCCTGCGTCCTGCCGACAGAAAATGCCGGAATGACCAGATTTCCGCCTTTGGTAAACGTGGAATTCATCACCTTTGCCAGTTCTGCCGCATAATCCGGCGGTGTATTGTGATTGCGGTTTCCATAAGTGGATTCCATGATCACATAGTCCGCTTCCTCAAGATATTCCGGATCACGGATCAATGGACGGTTGTAGTTTCCAATATCCCCGGAAAAGACAAGTTTTCTTGTCTCGCCATCCTCAGTCACCCATATTTCAATGGAGGAGGAGCCAAGCAGATGCCCCGCATCGACAAACCTTATGGTCAGTCCCTCGCAGATCTGCACCGTTTCATGGTATGTACACGGAACGAAATGCTCTAAAACCCCCTGCGCATCCTCCATGTTATACATCGGTGTCACTTCCGGCCTTCCTGCACGCCGCGCCTTGCGGTTTTTCCATTCTGCCTCAAATTCCTGAATATGTGCCGAATCCTTCAGCATGATATTACACAGTTCACAGGTTGCCGTTGTTGCAAAAATCTTTCCCCGGAACCCGTGATTATACAAAAGTGGGAGAAGTCCGGAATGATCAATATGGGCATGCGTCACAAACACATAATCAATCGTTGCCGGGTTAACCGGTATCTCCTGATTCACATACAGATCCGCCCCCTGTTCCATACCACAGTCCACCAGAAAATGAGTCTCCCCAAATGCCACATAATGGCAGCTTCCCGTCACCTCACGGTCTGCCCCTAAAAATTCAATCTTCATAAAAACCACGCCCTTTCATCCTGCTGTCCTTGTTATTTTGCATATAAATTTTACTATTTCAGAGCAAATTTTATGTAATTAGTATAGCACATTTACACATTATTTTGAATTGATTTTTTCAGCCGCACCATAATTTTCTTCTCCAGTCTCGAAATATAGGATTGCGAAATTCCAAGCAGGTCTGCCACTTCTTTCTGGGTCATTTCCCTGCCGTCTTTTCTTCCGATTCCATAGCGCAGACAGATAATTTCTTTTTCCCGCGGAGTCAGCGTATTAACCGCAGTGCGGAGAAGCATGATCTCCGCCTCATTCTCCATATCCCGGTAAATGATATCTTCATCGGTTCCAAGAATATCCGAAAGAAGAAGTTCGTTTCCATCCCAGTCCACATTCAACGGCTCATCAATTGATACCTCCAGCTTCACTTTATTATTTCTGCGCAGATACATAAGAATCTCATTTTCGATACACCGGGACGCATAAGTCGCCAGTTTGATCTTCTTTTCCGGATTAAATGTATTGATTCCCTTGATCAGCCCAATCGTTCCGATGGAGATCAGATCCTCCACACAGATTCCGGTATTTTCAAATTTCCGTGCCAGATATACCACCAGACGCAGATTGTGTTCGATCAGCTGCTTTCTTGCGTCTTCGCGCGTCATGGGTTCACTGTCCCCATGCAGCCCGCTTAAAGCAATAAGACAGCGGTTCTCCTGTTCCCGCTCCAAAGGTGGTGGCAGTACATCTGCCCCTCCTATGTAAAAAACCTCATCATCCGTAAAAAACAGGCGGATTCTCTTCCACACCAGTTCAAACAGTGAAAACATTACGTTTCTCCTTTCTCAGTTTTTTGTCATTTGGGATGGATCTTTTGTGCAGCCACAGCGGTCTGCCACCGATGCATGCAGAATCAGCTGATACGGTTTATTGCACAGCACCCCATTTTCCGCGCAGCCAACCCATACCTGTTTCCAGTCACAGAATTTTGCCGGCTCCGTCTCCACTTTCATCCCATCCATGCAGTACACCTGCAATTTTCCATGCGGATTTCCGAGTGCACAGTATGGAATCTCCTTTTGTACCGTTTTTTCATCGACAAGCTTCTGCAGCAGGGCTGCATCTGCAATATGTACCGGATTCCCACTTAATGGCATGGTTAAAAGATTGCCGGAATCCAGCAGTCCGATACATGGAACCGACACCGTTTTGTTATACAGAACCACAGACATCTGTCGCTTTTGCCTCTGCACCGACACCACAAGATTTTTGACAAGTACGTAAGTGATTCCGGCCGTTGCCAGTGCGGTATACAGATACAGATTTTCCAGTCCCGTCAGATTGTAAACTGCAGTTGCCACTCCGTTTAACAATACAATGGACAACCAGCTGCTTAAAATCCTCACCATCCTCTGTTTTTTATTTTCCCTGCCAAACGCAAGAAAAACCATAAGCGGCACGATGCCGATGGCAGTACACAGGACGGAAATTGCATAAGGCAGCACCATCAGTCCAAACGCTTCAAGTCCCGTGCCGGAAACCGCCGCAGCCAACATGCGCAGATTCCGGTGACAGACTGCACTTTTGCAAAATACACAGGTAAGGGATAATACAAGAAAATTCATCAGAAAGTTTTGTTTCAGAAAGATATCAATATAGAATACATATATAAAAAATCACCTCCTGTCTCTGCTCCTATTATAAGAAAAATATTCCTCATAATTTGGCAAAAACAAGAGGTTGTTATTTGGAAATTATCGACATATTGTGCGGTTTTATCTTCTAGGGTTCTTCAGGAAATCCGGAATATTGATTTCTACCGGCTTTACATTACTCTCTACCGGCTTCGGACGCTGAATCCCGGAATAGTTCGAAGCGGAAGGAGTCGGTGCCTGTGCCTGCGGCTGATTGACCGGTCTGCTTCCCACACCGGTACCTGCATTGGTGTAATTGCTGTTATTTACCCCAGGAAAACTATTGTTTCCAGCAGCTGCTGCACGGCTGACAATTCCAACGGAACTTGTCGGACGGACATTGTTTGTATTCGGATATACCATACGGCCACCGATTCCACCCGCCTGCTGCTGTGGCTTCATCTTCATGGATGGATTCTCCAGTCCGGTTGCAATTACAGTGATCGTAGCTTCATCTGTCATGGTCTCATCATACTTTGCACCAAAGATGATATTTGCATCTTCTCCTGCCAGATCCTGTACATAGCTTGCTGCATCATTTGCATCCATCAGGGAAATATCACCAGAAATATTGATGATTACATGGCTTGCACCATTGATGGTTGTCTCAAGAAGCGGAGATGCAACGGCAAGTTTCACTGCCTCGATTGCTTTCTCATCGCCCTTGGCATTACCGATACCGATATGTGCCATACCCTTGTCCTTCATAACGGTCTGCACATCGGCAAAATCCAGATTGATAAGTGCCGGCAGATTGATCAGATCGGTGATTCCCTGTACTGCCTGCTGTAATACTTCGTCTGCTTTCTTTAATGCATCCGGCATGGAAGTACGTCTGTCAACGATCTCTAAAAGTTTATCGTTTGGAATCACAATCAAAGTATCCACACTCTCTTTGAGTTTCTCAATACCGGATACGGCATTGATCATACGTTTCTTTGCCTCAAACTTAAATGGCTTTGTCACAACTCCAACGGTCAGGATTCCCTGCTCCTTGGCAATCTTTGCAACGACCGGTGCTGCACCGGTACCGGTACCGCCACCCATACCACAGGTAACGAATACCATATCTGCACCCTTGACTGCAGCGGATAATTCTTCTGCACTTTCCTCTGCTGCTTTCTCGCCAATCTCCGGCTGTGCTCCTGCACCAAGTCCTTTTGTAAGCTTTTCTCCGATCTGTATCAATGTAGGAGCCTTGCAAAGCTGCAACGCCTGCTTATCTGTATTTACTCCGATAAATTCGACTCCACCTATATTCTCATCAATCATGCGGTTCACAGCGTTATTACCAGCACCACCTACACCAATCACGATAATTTTGGCACTCGTATCTGTCTCTGTTGTCCGAATCTCCAGCATGGTTCTTCCTCCTCTTTCCTATAGCCCTGCGGCACCGTGAAACATAAAAATGTTTCATACGTACTCATATAGACTATAATATAATTTTTCATACAAATAATCAACCGAAAATTATGATTTTTTATTATCTTTTTTCGAACTTTCCGTTTTGTCAAACACAATATTTGTCGTTTCTTCTGTCCAGTTTTCTAAATGTAGTGTTCCTTCCATTCCCTGCAGCTGCGGCTTGATTTTTGCCAGCCGCTCCACTTTCTGGGTCAGAAATTCCAGGGAACCCATGGAAACTTTAACCGTCCCGTATGTCAGAACCGGCTCATTTTCCACACCATAGGTAATGGAATCCGGGATCAGGTCATTGCGTTTTAAAGACTGCGTCAGCGTCAGAAGCTGCTTTAGCCGCTTCGAGCCGATCGGCAGCTTTTCATACTGCACTACTTTTTTACAGTCAATCCCAAGGATCTGCGGTGTATCCTCAATCACACGGTCAGACAATTCTGTCACAATCCCGTCTTTGTCGAAATAGACATTCTTATTGATCGAGGAGAGATACAGATATCCCATGATTCCTTTCTCATACACTTTGATATGCAGCGTCTGCGGATCTTTCAGGCTGATCTCCATCGTGTCCACAAACGGAACTTCACTGGTATTGACAAATTTATATTTCAGGAATACATACAGGGAATTCCAGGAATACTCATCGTTTAATACTGCTTTTTCAATCACTTTGGCATCGTAGAGTTTGTTTCCCTCCACCTCCACATTTTTTACTTTAAAAACGGTAAAAATGATCAGAACTGCCAGCGCAAGCACAATCAGGATTCCCAGTATCACCTGCAG
>ENA-OQDM01000602-OQDM01000602.1-human-gut-metagenome-genome-assembly--contig:-NODE-602-length-19811-cov-1.631731_pt1 | contig 19811 bp, 26 predicted proteins | sample MGYA00242772_ERZ504605 | MGnify/ENA primary metagenome ERZ504605 (study PRJEB26092, sample SAMD00036348) | human gut metagenome | host: Homo sapiens | study: EMG produced TPA metagenomics assembly of... | reverse complement strand
TTTTGGCATGACTGTATCCCAGGGCACATGCCGTGGCTGTTTTAAAAATGTGCCGCTGATGTATTCAAAAGAAAAAATGCCAACGGAATAGATACAGCCGCGAAGAAGTGCCGGAAGATTTTTGATACTGTGGTACAACGGTGCAATTACGGCAGCAGTCCCGTAGATGGGAAACATCCATACGGATGTCCGCCCAATCAGACGTTTATCCTGTTTCAAAAAAGAGCCTGTGGAGGTAAAAAGAATCTCCATGCACCAGCCGGTCAGTCCGCAGACAAAGAAGTTTTTTGTAATCATATTTGCATGTCCCTTTTATATAAAATCATGGTATCAGTATGTCACACGGAATTTAAAAATATGTAACATTTTTCTAAAATAAAGCGGAAAACTTGTAAAAACAGGCGTTCTGTCATATAATAAAAAAAGTGTATTCTTGAGGAAAGAGAATGCGGTTAGATCAATTACTCAAACATTTTTCATACGAAAGCGTGCAGGGGAGCCACGACCTTATCATTACGGATATCTGTTATCATTCCGGAAAAGTAAAGCGGGGGTCCCTGTTTGTCTGTATAAAGGGGCAGTACACGGATGGACATGATTATATTATGGATGCGGTAAAAGCGGGGGCATTTGCAGTGGTGGTGGATGAAAGCTGTATGGTAAATGTCCGCTGGGAATGTTTCATTTACACAGAACATGGAAAAGTGCGCGTGCATGAACTCGTGCGCAATTACGGTATGGCTGTGATAGGTGTGAAGGATACCAGGCAGGCTCTTGCGCAGATTTCGGCTGCATTTTACGATTACCCGGCAAAAAAGCTTAAGATCATCGGGATCACCGGAACAAAAGGAAAGACGACGACGGCGTTTCTTACGGCAGGAATTTTAAAAGAAGCGGGATACAAGACCGGCATGGTAGGTACGATATGGACATATAACGGGAAAGATGTAAAAAAGGCCGGACATACGACACCGGAATCTAGCGACCTGCAAAGAGAATTAGCGCAGATGGTAAGCAACGGATGTGTGTGCTGTGTGATGGAGGTATCCTCACAGGGAATCAAGATGCAGCGTGTGGAAGGGATTTTTTTTGATATCGGGGTGTTTTTAAACATTGAACCGGATCATATCGGACCGGGAGAACACGCATCATTTGCAGAGTATCTGTACTGTAAAAGCCGGCTGCTTCGGCAGTGTCAGGCAGGAATTGTCAACCGTGATGACCGGAATACGGAAAAAATACTGTTTGGTCATACCTGTGACATAGAAACTTTTTCCGTGCTGGGAGAAAACGGTGTGGATGCCCCGGGACAAAAGGCGGATATCGTGGCAGAAAGGATCACTTTTTCCATGAAAGAAGGAAGGTTATACAGCCACTTTTTTACGGATGGAAAAGAAGAATTCCTATTGCAGATGCCCGGAATTTTTAATGTTTCCAATGCGTTAGCTGCGATCCTTGTGGCACGTCATTTTAAAATAGCACAGGATGTGGTAAAGGATGCACTGCAAAGACAGACTGTGCCGGGGCGGTGTGAAAACGTCAGGATATCAGATAAATTTGTATTTCTGGTCGATTATGCACACAATGAGATGAGCCTGCGCAATCTGCTTGGAACATTGCGGGGCTTTGATCCCGGGGCGGCTTGTCGTGATCTTTGGCTGTGGGGGCAACCGCTCAAAATTAAGGAGAGGCAGGATGGGTGAGACAGCGGGAAGACTCGCGGATTTTACGATCCTGACATCCGATAATCCAAGGTGGGAAGATCCGGAACTGATCTTAGATGACATTGAGAGCGGGATAAAGGGTACGAGCGGGGCATACATACGCATTGCTGACCGGAGAGCAGCGGTGGCATATGCATTCGATCATGCCAGGGAGGGCGATATTATCGTCCTCGCAGGAAAAGGGCATGAGGACTATCAGGAGATCGGTGGTGTCCGTTATCCGATGGAGGACAAAGAACTGGTAAAGAAAGCAGCAGAAGGACGTGGCAGATAGAAAGAAAGGCATGGAAATTGGAATGGCAGAATATGCAAATATCATTGTGGATATTTATCAGGGAAAATTAGATAAGACGTTTCAATACCGGGTGCCGGAGAGACTAAAGAGTACAATCGCAGTTGGTATGCTGGTAGCAGTTCCGTTTGGATCAAGAAAAATGCAGGGTTATGTGATCGAGCTGACGGATGTCTGCGAGTATGAGGAAGATAAGATCAAAGAGATCCTTTCGATTGTAAAGGGCGGTGTCCTGATCGAGTCGCAGATGATCGCCCTTGCAGGATGGATGAGGGAAAACTATGGCGGCACCATGAATCATGCCTTAAAGACAGTACTGCCGGTCAAAGAAAAAAAGAAGGCAAAAGAACAGAAAACGATAAGACTTGCACTGCATCCGGTCGAAGCGAAAAATGAGCTTGCGGAATGCGAGAGAAAGCATAAAACGGCAAGGGCAAAACTTCTTGTGGCATTGTTAGAACAGCGGGAGTTAGAGTGGGAGACGGCAACGCAGCAGATGTCTGTTTCCGCGTCCGTGATTCGTGCGATGGAGGAAGCCGGTATTGTAAAAGTGGTGAGTAAGACCGCATACCGCAATCCGGTCGGCGGTCTTGATCCGTGCGGGGAACAAAAGAAGCTGAATGAGGAGCAGCAGAATGTCGTCTCGAAAATTACGATGGAGTACGATGCAGGTGAGCGGAAGACTTACCTGATCAAGGGTGTCACCGGAAGCGGAAAGACGGAAGTCTACATGGAACTGATTGCACATGTGCTTGCGCAGGGAAAACAGGCGATCGTTCTGATCCCGGAGATTGCGCTGACCTATCAGACGGTGCGGCGTTTTTACAACCGTTTTGGTGCACAGGTATCCATCATCAATTCAAAACTTTCGGCCGGGGAGCGGTATGACCAGTTTGAACGCGCAAAAAACGGAGAAATTTCTGTGATGATCGGACCACGTTCGGCACTTTTTACACCATTTCCGGCGCTGGGAATCATCATCATAGACGAGGAGCATGAGGCTTCCTATAAGAGTGAGACCGTGCCAAGATATCACGCGAGAGAAACCGCAATACAGCGGGCAAAAATGACAGATGCGGTCGTGGTGCTGGGCTCCGCGACGCCTTCCCTTGAGAGTTATTATAAGGCAGAAAATGACGAGTACTGCCTGTTGGAATAAAACACAGGGTACAAAAGCGCCCCATGCCTTTGTGTGAGATCATCGACCTGCGCGAGGAGTTAAGGAGGGGCAACCGCTCGATCTTAAGTGACCGTCTGAGTGAGCTGATGGAGGACCGTCTGAAAAAGGGAGAACAGACGATGCTTTTTATCAACCGGCGCGGTATGGCAGGCTTTGTCTCTTGCAGAGCCTGCGGTCATGTGATAAAATGTCCGCATTGCGATGTTTCACTGAGCCAGCATGGAGCGGCGCAGCGACACGTCTAGTCTGCCATTACTGCGGATATACGACGATACAGCCCGGTTTGTGTCCGGTCTGTGGCTCTAAGTATATCAGTGGTTTTAAGGCGGGCACGCAGAAAATAGAACAGGTGGTAAAGGCGCGTTTCCCACAGGCGCGTGTGCTCCGGATGGATATGGATACCACCAGAATCAAAGATGGGTATGAGCAGATATTATCTGCATTTTCAAATCACGAGGCAGATATACTGATCGGTACACAGATGATCGTAAAGGGACATGATTTTCCGGGGGTTACGTTAGTGGGTGTGCTTGCGGCAGACCTTTCACTTTATATCAGTGACTATCGTGCGTCAGAGCGGACTTTCCAGCTCCTGACGCAGGCGGCAGGACGTGCCGGCAGAGGTGACATTCCCGGCAATGTCATCATACAGACGTATGATCCGGATCATTACAGTATCACGACTGCAAAAGAGCAGAACTATGAGGCTTTTTACGGGCAGGAGATCGAGTACCGCAAAATGATGCGGTATCCGCCGGTGTGGAACATGCTTTATATTTTGTGCGCGTCGAAAAACGAGGCGGCAGCAAGTGAGGCGGCGGTAGCATTGATGGGGAAAATCGATCAGATAGTGAGAGAAAACAGTGAAAAGATTTTTTCAATCGGGCCGTCAGATGCACCGGTTGCAAAAATTTCCGATGTCTACCGCAAAGTGATCTATGTGAAAACCCGAGAGTATCAGACACTTGTCATATTGAAAGATGGTCTGGAAGCTTTTATAAAAGACAACCGTCTGTATCAGAATGTAGCAGTAGGATTTGACTTTAACCCGGTCAACGGATTTTAAAATTGTAAAATACAAAATGGAGGATAAAAAAAATGGCACTTAGAACAATCAGAATACAGGGAGATCCTGTACTTACCAAAAAATGCAGAGAAATCACCGAAATGACACCAAAGATCAAAGAACTGATCGACGATATGCTTGATACCATGTATGAGGCAAACGGAGTCGGACTTGCAGGACCACAGGTCGGTGTTTTAAAAAGAATCGTAGTCATCGATATCGGGGAAGGCCCGGTTGTTATGATCAATCCGGTGATTCTGGAAAAGTCAGGCGAGCAGACCGGGGATGAGGGCTGTTTAAGTCTTCCGGGAAAAGCAGGTACCGTTACAAGACCGAATTATGTGAAGGCACACGCGTTTGATGAAAATATGGAAGAATATGAGATCGAGGGGACCGAGCTTATGGCACGTGCAATCTGTCATGAGTTAGACCACCTTGACGGACATATGTACACGGAGATTGTAGAAGGACCGTTACATGATGTAACTTATGATGATCCGGAGGAATAAACAATGAGAGTAATTTTCATGGGAACACCGGATTTTTCGGTGGGGACATTAGAAGAGATCATAAAAGCCGGTCATGAGGTTGTGCTGGTCGTTTCGCAGCCGGATAAAGCGGTGGGAAGAAGTAAGGCATTAAAATATACGCCGGTGAAGGAATGTGCCATCGCACACGGCATTGAGGTCTATCAGCCGGAGCGTGTCAGGGACAGCGCATGTATCGAGTATCTGAAATCGTTCCATGCAGATATCATGATCGTGGTGGCTTTTGGACAGATTATACCAAAGGCAGTGTTAGACATGCCAAAATATGGATGTGTGAATGTACATGCATCGCTACTGCCAAAATATCGTGGCGCAGCACCGATCCAGTGGGCTGTCATCAACGGCGATCCGTATACCGGAGTGTCCACACAGCGCATGGACGAAGGTGTTGATACGGGAGATATCATTTTAGAAGAAAAAGTGGAGATCCGGCCGGATGAGACAGGTGGAAGTTTATTTGACCGCCTTGCAGAGGTTGGAGCAGAACTCTGCGTAAAGACGATCGAAGCAATCGAAAATGGAACGGCTGTTTACACACCACAGGATAACAGTAAAGCCACACATACAGCAAAGATCCATAAAGAGTTGGGAAGTATTGACTGGACGAAGAGTGCGAAAGAGATCGAATGTCTGATCCGCGGTTTAAATCCGTGGCCAAGTGCATATACGAGACTTGACGGAAAGACACTTAAGATATGGAGGGCAAATGTGCTGCCGGATGAAAAGAAAGCGGCTCCGGGATGCATCATAAAAGCGGAAAAGGGAAGTTTTCTGGTACAGACAGGAGACGGTGTCTTAGAGCTTCTTGAGGTACAGTTAGAAGGAAAAAAACGTATGACCACGGATGCATTTTTAAATGGCTATACGGTGGAAGAGGGAACTTATTTTACACGTGGTTAATGAATGGAGGTAACCTGATATGCCTTATTACTATTATGGTTTTGATCCGACTTATGTTTTGGTTCTGATCGGCGCAGTGATCTGCCTGATCGCATCTGCAAGAGTAAAGAGTACTTTCAATAAATATTCCCAGTACCGCAGTATGAGCGGTATGACCGGGGCACAGGCGGCGGAACGTATTTTAAATTCAGCCGGTATCTATGATGTGACGGTCTGCCATATATCGGGAAGTCTGACCGATCACTACAATCCGTCAAAAAAGACACTGAATCTGTCTGACTCCGTATACGGAAGCAATTCTGTCGCAGCGATCGGTGTTGCAGCGCACGAATGTGGACATGCGATCCAGCATCAGAAAAACTATGTGCCTCTGACACTCCGCACGGCGATCGTTCCGGTTGCAAACATTGGATCTACACTTGCATGGCCGTTAATTCTGATCGGTCTGTTTTTTAACCGCTCAACCGGTGCAATGCTGATCAATCTTGGAATCTTATGTTTTTCATTTGCAGTATTATTCCAGCTTGTCACTCTTCCGGTAGAGTTTAATGCTTCACGCCGGGCACTCCATATTTTAGGTGAGCAGGGAATTTTATCAGACAGTGAACTGCCTTATACCAGAAAAGTATTGAAGGCTGCGGCATTGACCTATGTTGCAAGTGCTGCGGCAGCAATCTTACAGCTGTTAAGGCTGGTTCTTTTATTTGGAGGACGTAATCGTGATGACTGATACCGTAAATACAAGAAGACTTGCACTTGATGTTCTGCTTGAGGTGACGGAACATGGGGCATACAGCAATCAGGTGCTCCGTGCCGTGCTCGAAAAATATCAGTATATGGAAAAATATGAGCGGGCGTTTCTGACAAGACTGGTGGAGGGAACGATCCAGCACATGATCGAACTTGATTATGTGATCGACCAGTTCTCAAAAGTGAAAGTGAAAAAAATGAAACCGGTCATCCGCAATATTTTAAGAATGGGTGTGTATCAGATACAGTATATGGATTCCGTACCGGATTCGGCAGCCTGCAATGAGGCGGTAAAACTGGCAAGAAAAAGCGGTTTTTCCACACTGAGCGGTTTTGTGAACGGAGTGCTTCGAAATATTGCAAGAAACAGTGGTTCCATCCGGTATCCGGATGAAGAAAAGGAGCCGGTTCTGGCGTTAAGTGTGCGTTATTCCATGCCGGAGTGGATTGTGGAAGAATGGCTTAACGCCTATGGCATGGAGCAGACAAAGGCAATTTTAGATGCTTTTTCAAAGGAAGCACCGATTACGATCCGTACCAATGTGACCAAAATTACGCCGGATGCGTTAAAGGAACAGTTAAAAGCCGAAGGCGTGACGGTGCAGACGTTAGAAGAACTTTCTTATGCCGGACTGCCATATACGGATGCATATCACTATGCATTTGCAATTTCAGGTTTTGATCATCTGATGGCACTTCCATCATTTCAGGACGGTCTTTTTTATGTGCAGGATATCAGTTCCATGATGGTGGCTGAGGCCGCAGCACCGGAGAAAAGCGCACATGTGATCGATGTCTGTGCGGCTCCCGGAGGCAAGAGCATTCATCTTGCGGAGATGCTGGACGGCACCGGAAGTGTGGAGTCGCGTGACCTGACAGGGTATAAGACCGGACTGATCGAGGAAAATATCAGCCGTTACCAGATAAAAAATATGACGACAAAAGTGTGGGATGCCACGGTGCCGGACGAGAGTGCAGAAGATACAGCGGACGTGCTGGTCGCAGATCTGCCATGCTCCGGTCTGGGGGTTTGCGCAAAAGACAGACATCCGCTATAAAATGAGCCGGGGGCAGCAGGAAGAGTTAGAAGCACTTCAGCGTCGGATTCTAGATACGGTCTGTTCTTATGTCAAAAAGGACGGGATCATGGTATATTCTACCTGTACGATCAACCCGGGAGAAAATCAGGAGAATGTCGCGTGGTTTTTAGGAAAACATCCTGAATTTGAACTGCTTGATATGGAACAGATTTATCCGGGAACACAGGTGGGAGATGGATTTTTCTACGCCAGATTAAGACGTATCTCATAGCCACCCGGAAAGAAAATGGAAAAGAGGAAATTATGCAGCAGGAAAAAACAGATATCAAATCCATGAATCTGGAAGAACTAAAATCATATATGGAATCTATCGGAGAAAAACCGTTTCGTGCCAAACAGCTGTATCAGTGGATGCATGAAAAACAGGCAGCATCTTTCGATGAAATGACAAATCTGTCAAAATCCCTTCAGGAAAAACTGAAAAATGAATGCCGCTTTGTAAGTTTAAATCAGGAGGCGGTACAGATCTCAAAGATAGACGGTACCAGAAAATATCTGTTTGCATTAGATGATGGAAACGTGATCGAGAGCGTTCTGATGCGATATAAACATGGCAATTCAGTCTGCATTTCCTCGCAGGTCGGCTGCCGGATGGGCTGCCGGTTCTGTGCATCCACGTTAGACGGACTGGTGCGGGGACTGACGCCGTCAGAGATGTTAGACCAGATATACCGGATCACAAGAGATACCGGGGAGAGGGTTGCAAATGTTGTTGTGATGGGAACCGGAGAACCGATGGATAATTTTGATAATCTGCTGAAGTTTATCGAACTTCTGACGGATGAAAATGGACTGAATATCAGCCAGCGGAATGTGACGGTATCGACATGCGGTATTGTTCCGAAAATGCGGGAACTGGCGGATAAAAAACTGCAGATCACGCTGGCACTTTCGCTGCATGCATCTTCGCAGGAAAAGAGACTTGAACTGATGCCGGTTGCCAATAAATATGAGATACATGAAGTAATTGAGGCATGTCGTTATTATTTTGAACAGACAGGAAGGCGTGTCACATTTGAATATAGTTTAGTCGGTGGTGTCAATGATACCGATGAGGATGTAAGAAGGCTTGCAGACCTGATTCATGGCATGAATTGTCATGTAAACCTGATCCCGGTCAATCCGATCAAAGAGCGTTCATATGTGCAGCCGGATCATGAAGCAATTCTTAATTTTAAAAATAGGCTTGAAAAAAATGCGATTAACGTTACAATTAGAAGGGAAATGGGCAGGGATATAGACGGTGCATGCGGACAGCTGCGCAAACGTTATATCAGCCATGCAGAAAGGTAGGAAGTAGAGAAGATGAAGACGTTTTCCATGACGCACATCGGGCAGCGACGGGAAATGAATCAGGATTATATGTTTACATCAGAGACCGCTGTGGGAAATCTGCCGAATCTTTTTTTAGTAGCGGATGGAATGGGTGGTCACGCTGCAGGTGATTATGCTTCCAGGTTTACAGTTGAGAAACTTGTGGAACTGATTGGTAAATCGGGTGAAAAAGAACCGGTGGCGATTATGAAGAGTGCTGTTTCCATGACGAACAGTCTGCTTTTGACAGAGCACAGGCAGATCCGGCCAAAAATGGAATGGGTACAACGATCGTTGCTGCAACGGTGATCGGGAATACACTCTATGCCGCAAATGTTGGAGACAGCAGGCTGTATGTGATCAATCAGGAAGATATTACACAGATTACAAGGGATCATTCTCTGGTTGAGGAAATGGTTCGTTTAGGTGAAGTGAGAAAAGAAGATGCGAAAGATCATCCGGATAAAAATATCATTACACGGGCAGTCGGTGTATTGCCGGAGGTGACAGCTGATTTCTTTGAGATCAGTTTAAAACCTGGGGATGAGATTTTGATGTGTTCCGACGGACTGACAAATATGATTGAAGATGATGAGATCCGGCATATTGTGTTGGGACAGAGGGACATTGTTGAGAAAGCAGAGAAGCTGATTGAGACTGCCAATCGAAATGGTGGTAAGGATAATATTACGGTTGTATTGATAGAACCATTTTCTGATGAGGTGAAAGAATGTTGACAGAAGGTATGTACATAGCAGACCGCTATGAAATTTTAGGTAAAGTTGGCGCTGGCGGAATGTCAGATGTATATAAAGCAAAAGATCTTACACTGGGAAGATTTGTAGCAATCAAGGTATTAAAGGCAGAATTTTCCGAGGATATTAATTTCGTAACGAAATTCCGTTCCGAGGCACAGGCAGCTGCAGGGTTAGAGCACCCGAATATTGTAAATATTTATGATGTCGGCAGTGAGAATGGCCTGCATTATATCGTGATGGAATATGTGGAAGGAATCACATTAAAGACCTACATTGAGAAAAAAGGACAGCTTTCTTTTAAGGAGGCAGTCAGCATCGCAATTCAGGTGGGCAGAGGTATTGAAGCCGCCCATAATAAAAATATCGTGCATCGTGATATCAAACCGCAGAATATCATGATCTCCACTGAGGGAAAAGTAAAAGTAACAGATTTTGGTATTGCGCGGGCAGCAACATCAAATACGATCAGTTCGGATGTGATGGGATCCGTACATTATTCTTCTCCGGAACAGGCGAGAAACGGATTTGTGGATGGCAAGAGTGATATCTATTCACTGGGTATCGTGATGTATGAGATGGTGACAGGACGTGTTCCGTTTGACGGAGATACGACAGTTGCCGTTGCAATCCAGCATCTGCAGGAAGAGATAGTACCGCCAAGTGTTTATGCACCAAATCTTCCAATCAGTATGGAAAAGATCATCTTAAAATGTACACAGAAAAACCCTGACAGAAGATATGCTTCCATGACAGCGCTTCTGGCCGATCTTAGAAAAGCACTGATCAGCCCGAACGAGGATTTTGTTGTGATGGTACCTCTTGCAAATCAGGATAAGACGAGGGTGATCGGAGCAGATGATTTAAATCAGATCAAGAAACAGACTGCAAACGTCTATATAGATCCGGCGTCGATCAAAATACAGGAGCCGGTGATCGATGATGATGACGAGGACGACGATGATGATATTGATGACGAGGATGGTGATATCAATCCGAAGATGGAAAAGGCAATCACGATCATGGGAATCGCAGCAGGTGTAGTGATCATTATCATCATTATTTACCTGTGCATCACGTTAGCCGGGGGTATGAAGTCTAACAAGAACAATTCTTCGAATACAGAAACAACAAAAACGGAAACACAGACGGGAGACAGTCAGAGTACCCAGATCAAGGACGGTGTAGTAGTACCTTCCCTGACAGGAAAAACCATGGATCAGGCAAAACAGGAGTTAAACGGAACCGGACTCGGCATCAGACAGGCTGGAACCGCATCCTCTGATACCGTAGAAAAGGGACAGATCATAAGCCAGGATCCGGCAGATGGTAAGACTGTTGAAAAGAATACAACGATCGAAGTTATCATCAGCAGCGGATCTGCCGCCGGAACCAGTGAGAATACGGTCGAAATACCAAACGTTGTGGGACAGAGTGAAACTGATGCCAGTGCGGCATTGACGGCAAAGGGATTTCAGGTCACAAAGACAACTTCCTACAGTTCCTCCGTTGCGGAAGGATATGTAATTTCCCAGACACCAAATGGGGATACCAAGGGAAAAGAGGGCGATACGATCACACTTGAGATCAGCCTTGGCTCAGAGAAGATTACAGTACCTGATGTATCGACAAGCTATAAGTCAGAGGAACAGGCGAAAGAACTTTTATCACAGTTTAATGTTTCAACGGTCACAAAATACAGTGATACGGATGCCGGAATCGTAATCGGACAGTCACTTGCGTCGGGAACACAGGCAGATCCGGGAGCATCCATCACGATCACAGTCAGTCTTGGACCGGAACCGGCACAGCAGATCACCACAAAGACTTATAAGCTGAATGTCAGCCTGCAGCTTCCATCAGATACATCGAATATCTCCGGTGCAGACATTGTTTTATATGATGATCAGGGCAATGTTTTACAGACCTGGTACGGCAAAACGATTGCAGATTTTGGTACTGGCGGACTGATTCTGACAAAGACCGGTATTCTTTCGGACAGTGGTAAAATCGTAGTTACCTGGCTGGACTTAAATGGAAATGATTTAAAAGACCAGACGATTGATGTACAGTTCCAGGAAGAATAAAGACAATAGGAAGATTTATGCAGGGAAAAATTATCAAGGGAATTTCCGGATTCTACTACATTCATGTAGCGGGATCCGGAATTTATGAGTGCAAGGCAAAAGGCGTATTCCGAAACCAGAACATCAAGCCACTGGTGGGGGACAATGTCGAGATTGCTGTGTTAGATGAGGAACATAAAAAAGGAAATATTGAAAAGGTCCTGCCGAGGGAAAATGAGCTGATTCGTCCTGCGGTTGCAAATATCGATCTTGCGCTGATCATTTTTGCGGCGGCAAAACCACAGCCTAATTTTAATCTGTTAGACCGTTTCCTTGTTATGATGGAATATCAGAATGTACCGGTTGCAATCTGTTTTAACAAAACAGATCTGGTTACGGAGGAGGAACTGCATGCGTTTGCAGACATCTATGCGGCGTGCGGCTACCGGACACTCTATGTCAGTGCAAAAGAGGAAAAGGGTGTGGACGCGCTGTTAGAACTTTTGAAAGGAAAAACAGCGGCGGTGGCAGGACCATCGGGAGTTGGCAAATCTTCTCTTGTGAACCGCCTGCAGCCGAACATCACCATGCAGACAGGGGAAGTCAGCCGCAAGATCGAGCGCGGAAGACATACCACACGACATTCTGAAATCATACCGATCGGCGGGGATACTTATATTATGGATACACCGGGATTCTCCACACTTTACATTCCGGGAATGGAAAAAGAAGACTTAAAAGGGTTTATCGGCGAATTCCGGAAATGGGAACCATATTGCAGATTTCAGGGATGTAATCATATCAGTGAGCCGGACTGCGGTGTAAGACAGGGGTTAGAAGAAGGAAGTATCAGTTTGCTGCGGTATGAAAACTATAAATTGCTGTATGAGGAATTAAAGGCTGTCCGAAAGTATTAAAATAAATGACTAAGATTACGGAGAAAAAAATGAACTGTTTATCGCCATCTATATTATCGGCTGATTTCAGCCGTCTTGGAGAACAGATAAAAGAGCTTGATGAAGCCGGGGCACAGTATGTCCATATTGATGTTATGGACGGAATGTTTGTTCCGAGTATTTCATTTGGAATGCCGGTCATCCGTGCTATAAGAGCATGTACAGACCGTATTTTTGATGTTCATCTGATGATTGAGGAACCGGGACGCTATATTGATGAGTTTGCCGAGGCTGGTGCAGATCTTATCACTGTTCATGCAGAGAGCTGCAGACATCTTGACCGTACTATTGAAAAAATCAAAGAAAAAGGACTTTTAGCAGGTGTTGCCATCAATCCTGCAACACCAGTTTCTGCAATATCCTGTGTCCTTGAAAAAGTGGATATGGTTCTTGTTATGACGGTAAATCCGGGATTCGGAGGACAGAAACTGATTCCCTATACGGTGGAGAAAGTCCGTGAATTAAGAAAAATCGTGGATGAGAAGGGATTAAAAACGGACATTGAAGTAGATGGCGGCGTAAATCTGTCAAACGTGGAAGAATTGATGGATGCAGGAGCAAATATTATTGTTGCTGGCAGTGCAATTTTTTCCGGGGATGTGACCGAGAATACGATTCGTTTCTTAAATATTATTAATGAATGATGGGAGCCGATGGATGAAACATTTTTTTATCATAGCGGGTGGAAAAATTGAAGATGCATTTGCGATAGAGGTTTTAAAAGGCTTTGCTGAAAAAACAGTGATCGCTGCAGATTCCGGTATGGAATTTTTGCGGAGAAATGAAATTGTTCCACAGGTCATTATCGGCGATTTTGATTCGGTAAGCAAAGAGACACTGGAATGGTTTCAGAAAAAAGAAGGGATCGTCTGGCACAGATTGAATCCTCAAAAGGATGACACAGATACAGAATTTGCGCTGCGTCTTGCAATTTCCATGGGAGCGGAGTGCATCACTGTGCTTGGTGGTACCGGTTCAAGGTAGATCATGTGCTGGGGAATATTGAACTTCTGGGCATAGGGTTAGAGCTGGGAGTTGAAATTGAACTGCTGGATGCAAATAACCGTATCCGTATGACAGATCACGGCATGGTACTAAAAAAAGAGGAACAGTTTGGAAAATATGTTTCCCTGATTCCGTATACCGCGCAGGTAGAGCATCTGTATCTTGCGGGATTTAAATATCCGCTTGCCGATTATTGCTTAAAGGGTTTCTGTTCAATTGGTGTGAGTAATGAGATAACTGAAGAACAGGCAGAAATTACATTTGAAAATGGAATATTGATCGTCATTGAATCGCGGGATGATGCGGCAATGGCGGATGAATCATAGAAAAAGACGGAATCAGCCAATTTTTATGGCGGGTTCCGTCTTTTTGCAAAACAGTTATTGTTTTCGGCAGCCAGTGTGGTAGTCAGCGGAGGATTGGTTCTTCTGCTTTACAGGTATATCGGGCTTACAGGTGCAGCAAGGGAAAAACTCTGACGGAGAATGGAGTTCCAGTTGCTTTTCTGATATAGAAATCGTACAACAATTACCGTTTGCTTTTCTTTATCAATAGTGTAAAAGGCAAGGTAATTATTGATTATAATAAAACGAATTTCTCAACTCGCCAGAACGGGGTCATCTACAAGATAATATTTTTCGGGCATATCCGAGAGTGAGTTGATTTGTTTTGTAGCTGCATCAAGCAGATGCTCGGCTGCGGTGGGGTTCTTCAGTGTAAATTTGATGTAGTCAGCGGCACGCAGGATATCACGTTCTGCGGTAGCTGTGATGTGGATGCTATAACTCATCTGCGACGTTTGCTCCGAATATCAGCCATTGCTTCAGAGAATGGTCGTGTGTTGTCAGAGGCAATATCATTCATACCCTCTTTAATCTGGCTATATAATTCAAAGCGACTGGTTAATTCTTCGTAGGCTTCAATGCTCATAACGGCAAGGTCACCTTTTCCATAAATGATGACCAAGAAATATGCTTCTGGGTCATTTCATTTACCCTATGGCGGGGAGGATTTTTCTTGAATATTAGCACTAGCCATGTTAATATACTATTTGTCATATGGTGGCTTCCTTTATTTAATGAAGGGAGCAAATAAGAATATGGGAGTTGATTTAAAAGAGATTTAGGTCTAAATCTAAGCCAACGAAAAAAAGATGGTAAATATAGAGCATGTTTTATAACGGCTAGTGGAAAAAGAGTAGACAGGATATTTGATAATGTAAAAGAAGCCAAACAATGGAATGGATTTAAAGAAAACAACAAGAGACCTAATACGGTTAGAAATGGAAACTACCCAAAACTAAAAAAAGAAATAGAACCATTTGCAACACGATTTCTGGAAAGTGCATCAGGAGAGTATGCAAAAAGTTATAAAATGCTATCCCAAATGATGGGACATAGCTCAATAAAAATCACATTAGATTTATATAGTCACTTGACCGAAGAAACGGTGAAAACCGAGATAGATAAGTTTTCCAATTATATGGATAGAATGGTTTTTGCATAAGTTCATGAAAGGTCATAAATGAAATATATAAAATGGGGGACAAGATGGGGGACAACCCCATGAAAAGTCCTTGAAACACTAGAAAAATAAGAAAGAAGGAAAATAAAATGAAACTTGGAATCGTCGGACTCCCAAATGTCGGAAAGTCTACATTATTTAATTCACTTACGAAGGCAGGCGCACTTTCGGCGAATTATCCATTCGCTACGATCGATCCGAATGTGGGAATTGTATCCGTGCCGGATGAGAGAATTGTAAAGCTTGGTGAACTCTACCACACGAAAAAAGTTACACCAGCAACGATTGAATTTGTTGATATTGCAGGACTTGTAAAGGGTGCAAGTAAGGGGGAAGGATTGGGAAACCAGTTTCTTGCAAACATTCGTGAAGTAGATGCAATCGTTCATGTCGTACGCTGCTTTGAGGATACAAATATCATCCATGTGGATGGATCCATTGACCCGGCAAGAGATATTGAAACGATCAATCTTGAACTTATTTTCTCAGATATTGAGATCCTTGACAGAAGAATTGCAAAGATCGCAAAGCAGGCAAGAATGGATAAGACGCTTGCGAAAGAGCTTGAACTTGTAGAGGCAGTAAAGAAGCATCTTGAAGATGGCAAGATGGCAAGAACGTTTGAAGTACCGGACGATGATGATGCACAGATCTGGTTTAAGGGATACAACCTTCTTACAGCAAAACCTACGATCTATGCGGCAAACGTGGCAGAGGATGATCTTGCAGATGACGGAGCATCGAATCCGCACGTTGCGAAAGTCAGAGAGATGGCGAAAAGAAGAAGGCGCAGAAGTATTCGTAATCTGTGCGCAGATAGAGCAGGAACTTGCAGAGCTTGATGAGGATGAGAAAAAAGAATATCTTGAGGATCTCGGTGTTGAGTCAAGCGGACTTGACAAGCTTGTAGCTGCAAGCTATTCACTTCTTGGACTGATATCATTCCTCACTGCCGGGGAAGATGAGTGCCGTGCATGGACGATCAAAAAAGGCACAAAAGCTCCACAGGCAGCAGGAAAGATCCACACGGATTTTGAACGTGGATTTATCAAGGCTGAGGTTGTAAACTATCAGGATCTATTAGATAATGGAAGTCTTTCCGCAGCGCGTGAAAAAGGAATCGTCGGAATGGAAGGAAAGGATTATGTGGTCAAAGACGGAGATGTAATCTTATTACCGCTTTAATGTATAAAAAATAGTCTAAAAATATACCGGGACGCATATGGTTTTCTAAATGAACGGATTTGGAAGACTATATGCGTTTTTGTGAATTTCAGAAAAAAGAAGTGATCAATGTCTGTGACTGCAAGTGTCTTGGAAATGTCTGTGATCTGGAGTTTGATGAGCATGACGGATGTATCCGGACGATTATTGTTCCTGGACCGGCAAAGTTTTTTGGATGTGTGGGAAGAGAATTTGAACTGCATATTCCATGGTGCAAAATCGTAAAAATCGGACCGGATATCATATTGGTTGATATAGAAGAAAAAGAAGTTCGTAAGAAAATACAGTAAAACGAAAATATTTCGAAACTTTTCGTTGAAATAACCAAAAACAGGTGGACATAACAGGGAAAATTATGTTGACAATTACAAAAACAATGGATATACTTTTAATAAATGGGGTCTGTGCATAGGAGGTAGCTTATGAAGTGTCCGTTTTGCAGCAGTGAGAATACGAGAGTCATTGATTCAAGACCGGCAGACGATAACAATTCGATTCGCCGCAGACGGTTATGCGATGAATGTGGGAAGCGCTTCACAACATATGAGAAGGTTGAAACAATACCGCTTATCGTGATTAAAAAGGACAATAACAGGGAGCAGTATGACCGTTCCAAAATTGAAGCAGGGGTACTGCGGGCATGTCATAAGAGACCAATTTCTGTCAATCAGATCAATCAGTTAGTCGATGAGGTTGAGACGGAAATATTTAATCGTGAGGAGAAGGAGATCCCGAGCAGTCTGATCGGAGAACTTGTGATGGATAAGCTGAAAGATCTCGAGGCAGTTGCATATGTAAGGTTTGCTTCGGTATATCGTGAGTTTAAAGATGTGAATACATTTATGAGCGAATTGAAAAAGATGTTAGACAAGTAACGGAACGCTAAAATTATGCTAAAGTATTTACAAAGGCAGACCGATATAGTTTTTGCCAAGAAGAAGATGCAGATGGATGGGATTGGGTGGTATGAATATTTCAGGTATCCGTATACAGGCGGGGTTTTATGATTACAATACCATAAAGAATACTCAGATTCAGGAGGAAAGTGTACCAAATGTCATAGATACGGCGGGGGAAGATACCCGTGTGGCTGAGGTTACAGAGAGTGAGAGGGATAACAAGCCGGATCATGGTGCCACAGAGTATGCGAAACAATATCAGCCGGATGCAGAGTATGATCTGAAAGGAATCGCGAGCGATATTACAAGTCTGGATGTAGAGAAAGCTATCTCTGATATGAAGAAGGATCAGGTGTTACAGCAGTATCAGTTTTTTGTTGGAGAGCGTATGAGCCAGACCGGATTATTATATATTCGTCCGAATGAGAATTTCTCATTGTAAACAGAACATTGATGATGGAAAGGGGATTGCCTGTGGGTGATTCTCTTTTTTACTGGATATTTTTTTGAAAGTATAGTACACTGTACTTTGTATGAAAATTTACATGAAAAAATATGTATGCAGACCAAATTTGCAGGCAAATAAAAATATACATACAAACCCAAATTTGTATGAAAATGAGGATAAGAAAATATGATGGAAAAGTTCTATCCGGATGAGTATCTGGATTCAACCTACGAGATAGATTTTGATGAATTGTATGCACAGGGGTATCGCGGTGTGATTTTTGATATAGACAACACACTGGTGCGGCATGGAGCACCGGCGGATGAGCGTGCATGTGCACTGTTTGCACATTTAAAAGAACTGGGATTTGCGTGTATGCTGTTGTCAAACAACAAGGAACCGCGTGTGAAAATGTTTAATGATGCAGTCAATGTTTCTTATATCTATAAGGCGGGCAAACCGAATCCGGCAAATTATAAAAAGGCGATGGAGGAACTGGGGACAGATACCGGCAATACCATTTTTGTCGGAGATCAGATTTTTACGGATGTATATGGTGCAAAGCGTGCCGGTATCCGCTCGATCCTGGTAAAACCGATTCATCCGAAAGAGGAGATACAGATCGTGTTAAAACGGTATCTGGAAAAGATCGTGCTGTATTTCTACAGAAGAGATCTGGAAAAAAATAAAGAAAAACAATAGACAGCATATTTTTGGGCAGCGCTTTTGTCATGGATAAAATGCTCATTTAAGAGTAAATAAAATAGAAAGAAATGAGGAAAAAAATGAAAATCGCGATTGGAAATGATCATGCAGCAACAGAGTTAAAATTTGTCATCATGGATTATTTGAAAGAATTAGGTCATGAGGTCATTAATTTTGGAACAGATACCTTAGACAGCTGCAATTATCCGGAGTACGGTGAAAAAGTCGGACGTGCTGTTGTGGCAGGGGAGGCAGACTGCGGAGTGCTGATCTGCGGAACCGGAGTTGGTATTTCGATTGCTGCGAATAAAGTAAAGGGAGTACGTGCGGCTGTATGTTCTGACTGTGCAACTGCAAGACTTGTCAAAGAGCATAATAATGCAAACATTATTGCATTCGGTGCAAGAATCGTAGGAACAGAGCTTGCAAAAGACATCGTAAAAGCATATTTAGATGCAGAGTTTTCAGGCGGAAGACACCAGACGAGAATTGATCTGATCCATGAGATTGAGGAGCGAAATGAATAAATCCGCAGTTTTTTTGTCAATTTGATGGAGCAAAACGAAAAAAAGCTTGAAATGTACAGGCATTTATTATAAAATAGAAAAATCAGAGAGTCCAAAACTCGGGCGTATGTTTAAGGAGGAAGTTACATGATTTCAGCAGGAGATTTCAGAAATGGTATTACCATCGAGTTAGAGGGTAACATTTACCAGATCATTGAATTCCAGCACGTTAAACCAGGTAAAGGTGCAGCGTTTGTTAGAACTAAGTTAAAAAATATTAAGAGTGGCGGTGTTGTTGAGAAAACATTCCGTCCTACAGAGAAATGCCCACAGGCACGTATTGACAGAAAAGATTATCAGTATCTGTATGCAGATGGTGATTTATTCTACTTTATGGATGTTGAGACATATGACCAGATCGCTTTATCCAAAGACGATATCGGTGATGCCTTAAAGTTCGTAAAAGAGAACGAAATGGTTAAAATGTGCTCCCACAACGGAAGCGTATTCGCAGTAGAGCCACCTCTGTTCGTAGAGTTAAGAATTACTGATACAGAGCCAGGATTCAAAGGCGATACAGCAACAGGTGCTACAAAACCGGCAGTTGTTGAGACTGGTGCAACTGTATCTGTTCCATTATTCGTTGAGCAGGATGATGTGATCAAGATCGATACAAGAACAGGTGAGTACTTATCCAGAGTTTAATGGGTGCGAGTGCTGATTTGGCATAGAAGACCCCGGAAGCGTTTTTGTTTCCGGGGTTTTTTTCGTCTAGTACATCGTTTTCAAAATAACTACACCATTCACTTGCCTGCGGATTGGTATAGTTATTTACGAAACGATGTACTA
>ENA-OQDM01000601-OQDM01000601.1-human-gut-metagenome-genome-assembly--contig:-NODE-601-length-19830-cov-1.358626_pt1 | contig 19830 bp, 23 predicted proteins | sample MGYA00242772_ERZ504605 | MGnify/ENA primary metagenome ERZ504605 (study PRJEB26092, sample SAMD00036348) | human gut metagenome | host: Homo sapiens | study: EMG produced TPA metagenomics assembly of... | reverse complement strand
CCGACACCTCTTATGCTTCCGTATTTTCTTGATTTTTATGAACATATTTTTGTTTAATTCACAAAATATTTTTTGTATTTTATATTGACAATATCAAATTATAGTGGTAACATTGTTTTAATAGATAGTTAATGCATAGTTTTAACTTGGAGTATATGCAAAATGATTAATGAAACACTGCACACATTCATCTCCGTTACCAAAAACGGCAGTTTCAACAAAGCGGCGGAAAAGCTTTCCCTTACCGCCCCTGCCGTGATGAAGCAGATGAATTCTCTGGAAAAAAGCGTCGGTGCCCCTCTCTTTGAGCGGACGAACCGCGGTATCCGCCTCACACCGGCAGGAGAATCTTTTTTGAAAGATGCCAAAACCATCCTCCGGTACACAAGAAAATCCATCGAGCGTGCGCAGATCGCCGCGGGACAAACCCCTCATCTGCCGACATGTGGTGCGCAGAAGGCGGGCTCTGTCCATCCTGCCGCCCCCCTTCCCACTGACAGGGAAGAAAGGAACCGGCGTGAATCGGCGAGACGCCACGCGGACATTGCGGAAGCCCAGGGGAAATCCGCAGAAGAAATTCATGAAATTTCGAAAAGGTCATGAACGGCACAGGCAGGTGCAGCAAAAGATAGTCATCCATCGGGATGCAAACGGCGCCCATATATTTCCGTAAATAAAACTGCTATCTGTAAATATATTTTTTAAGAAAGAAGGAAAACATAATGACACATCCACAATATCCAATTCCTCAGGACGAAGAGGGAAGAAAACGTTACGAATCGGCAAAACGCCATGCGGCACTCGCAAAAGAACAGGGAAAATCCCTTGATGAAATCCATGAAATCTTCAAGAAGGTCATGAACGGCACAGGCAAGTGCAGCGGCAGGAAAGAAGAAGCGGTTTCAAAATGCCACGGCCATTACCCGATTCCCGAAGATGAAGAAGGCAAAAAGCGTTATGAATCCGCTCTGCGCCATGTGGCCATTGCCAAAGAAAACGGCAAGTCCGTTGATGAGCTCCATGCGATTTTCAAGAAAGTCATGGAAGGCACAGGCAAGTGCAGCGGCAGAAGGCAGTAATCCTTTACCGGAAGCAGAAGATATGACATTGAAATTTGTGTCATATCTTTTTTCATGCTGAAAATCCCGGTGATCTCTTGCGGAAGAAGACCAGCAGATATTTTTGTACATTTCCCAAGAAAAAACAGGAGCGGCTCTCCTGTTTCCTTTTTGAAAAAGAAAACCCCTGGTTAGACCAGGGGTTCAGTTGAGCTTTAGCGTTGAGTCTTTGATATAAAAAAGCCTCCTAAGTATTAATATAAAATTGCGGCCTGTAAACTGCAGTTTTAATTAATAGAAGGAGGCTTTTCAACATGTCATATGAACATAGTTTAGCACATACAAAATGGGATTGTAAGTATCACGTAGTATTTGCCACTAAATATCGGAGGAAGGTATTTTATGGACAGAAAAGATATGAAATAGGACAAATACTACGTGAACTTTGTAAATGGAAAGGAGTAACTGTATTATCGGCTGAAGCTTGTCCAGATCATATACATATGATGTTAGAAATACCGCCAAAGTATAGCATCTCAGGATTTATGGGATTCTTGAAAGGAAAAAGCAGCTTAATGATATATGAGAAATGGGGAAACATGAAGTATAAGTATAGGAATAGACAGTTTTGGTGTAGAGGATACTATGTGAGTACGGTGGGGAAACAAGAGAAAGTGATAGAAAGATATATAGAAAACCAGTTAAAAGAAGATGCAATGAGTGAGGAATTAACATTGAATTTTGAAGACCCGTTTACGGGTAGCAAGAAGTAGGATGCAAGTGAACAGGCCGCAAGCGCGTAGACGCGCCGCTGGTAAGATAGGCCCTTGGGCCGCATAAGAAGAACCACCGGCTATGCCGGTGGGTTTCTCTTTACAGTAATTTTTAATCGCCTCTTCCATACCGCCAGAGGCAGCGGTATATTCAACGCCCTGCCACATATCCCCCTCAGACGAAAAGGAATTTCGTAAAGCTCCACTTGATGCCGGTCCATTTCAAAATTTCCAAATGTTTTTCTTTCAGCTTTCTGTTAATCAATAAAAAAAAAGAAGCAGCAAGTGCCGCTTCAAAAAGGGGGAGGCACCATCGCGCCTCAAATGAGAACTATATAATAACATCATGTCGATGCTATTACCAAAGAGGGGGGAGAACGATGATGGTATTTCCCTGTTACCACCATCGTTCCAAGGAGGGTGAACCATGGCCGGCCAAGCCGGCAGTAATCATCCATAGTTCAAGCACGAATATATGTCTGCTCCGTTTCCGGAGTTACCGTAAAAAGGGGGAACGATGACTTTTCCCTGCCGCCATCGTTCGGAGAAAGTGAACCTTGCAAGTTATCCCTGCAAGTATATGTAAAGCCGTTTCCGGCATTACAACGAATATACAGAAACGCCTCTCGGGCTGTTTCTGAAAGGATGAACGATCGTATTTCCCTTTACCATCGTTCTTGAGAAAACCTACAAAAAAATCCATCCCTGCTGATGTAAGGATGGATACTTTGCGCGTTAAAATCAATACACGCTACCTCCCCATCACTCGCAGGTCAAACAGTAGTAAAAACAGGCAGTTCTCCTGACTTTGCTTCATCGCTTGTCCGGTCTTCCCAATTCCTCAGTGACTTTCATCGGATTCGCTCGGCATTACAGTGGCGGGACCGTGCCGGTATCTCACCGGTCTTCCCTATTAAGCCTTTACAGGCACCTGTTCCTTATTATGCAGTTTCTCCTCTGCCGAATAGACTTCGCCAATAAAAAACCTCTTTACACGAACGCAAAGAGACTATATAAGATCTCCTTCCCATCGCTCGTGGGTCAAACGGTGATTTTAAACAGGCAGTTCTCCTGACTCTGCTTCATCGCTTGTCCGGTCTTCCCAATTCCTCAGTGACTTTCATCAGACTTGCTCGGCATTACAGTGGCGGGACCGTGTCGGCATCGCACCGATCTTCCCTATTAAGCCTTCACAGGCACCTGTTTTTCCTATTCGGTTGTCCTAATGATATCACTCTATAAAGCTTCTGTCAATGATAAAATGATTGTTCCGAACGCATGATCAGCGCAAACCAATTCATATCGTTTCAGGTGAGGATTTCCAGTGTTCCCGCCTTTTCTAAAAGTTTTATATCGATAGGAGAATAGGTATCTGGATATTTCCTGAGAAAATATTGTTCTTCTTCCGGTGCGGCATAGAAGTTTTCCAGGCGTCTGGCTTCTGTGCGGATCGGCGGCCGTATATTTTTCTCATTTTCATACTCATTGAAAACAAGACAGGATTCGCTCACGGGCCTCGAGTTGCCCCTGTTCTGGTAGTAGGCCATATAGTAGGTAATCTGCGGCGTATCTTCTCCTGATACGTAATAGATGCCTGTCCTGTAATGGGGTCCGGTGCATTTCCCCTGGATACCGTCGGTGTAGGGATTGACTATGGTAAAAAACACAGAGAGCAATGTCCCTATATCTATTTTTTTCGGGTTATAGGTTACTTTTACACATTCTACCGCCTGTACTTTTCCATTTTCCACGTCTTCTTTCCGCGGATTCGGTACAGAGCTGTTGGCAAATCCCGCGGTTGTCTCCACAACGCCTTTTATACGGGAAAATACTTCCTGCACTCCATAGTAGGGACCGCCCGCAAGATACAAGTCTTTCACGGCAATTCCTCCTTTTCTGCTGTCTTCGTTTCTGACAAATTCATGTCGTATTTCATGGTAAAAATGAAGAATCCCCCCGAGGTCCTCCCCCGGGGTTTTTCTCCACACTTATTATTTCTTAATATTTTGTTTCTTCCAGGTGGCGCGCAGAAGCCCTATCCATATCAAAGATACGGATGAGTTCCGTAACTGCCTGGCTGGGTGACACGACGCCGGTCAATACCGCCGCACGGACTTCCGGCATACGGCTCTTGATGATCGGATCTTCAAAGAACAGGTTATGAAGATGTTCTTCAATCATACTGTGCACCCAGGAAAGAGTCTGACGCTGGCGCCGGTTCTCAAAGACACCCGATTTTTTTGTGACTTTCTCAAACTCGCGCATAACTGCCCAAAGTTCAAGCAGTCCCGTTTTCTTCAAGGCCGAACAGCGATAAGCATGGGTCTGCCAGCCTTCTGTGGCGGGACGGATAAATTCTACCATCCGTTCATATTCCCCCTGGGTGACTTTCGCCCGTTCCAGGTTGTCTCCATCGGCTTTGTTGACCACAATGGCGTCCGCCAATTCCATAATCCCCTTTTTGATGCCCTGCAGATCGTCCCCTGCGCCTGTCAATACGACAAGCATAAAAGAAGTCGACCATATCGCGTACTGTCGTTTCCGACTGCCCGACCCCGACAGTTTCCACAAGGATGACATCATAGCCTGCCGCTTCACAAAGCAGCATAGTCTCACGGCTCTTGCGGGTCACACCGCCCAGTGTCCCCTTAGAAGGAGAAGGACGTATGAAACAGTTCGGCTCTCTGGAGAGATTCTGCATACGTGTCTTGTCTCCTAAGATGGATCCGCCGGTAATAGTGCTTGTTGGGTCGACTGCCAGCGCCGCCACTTTGTAGCCTTGCTGGCAAAGCATTGTACCAAAAGATTCGATGAAACTACTCTTGCCTGCCCCGGGCACACCGGTGATCCCGACACGGAGCGCATGGCCCGTGCGGGGCAGAAGAGCCTGGAGCACGCGCTGTGCCTTGTCAAAATCCTTGGGAGCATTACTTTCGATAAGGGTGATGGCTTTGGAGAGGATCATGCGATCCCCCTTCGCCACCCCTTCGACGTATTCTTCGATAGACATTTTCTTACGAAGCGGCACTTTTCTCAAATGCACGGCATCCGGATATTCTTTGGCACCGGTCACACTGTTTACGGCACTGTCAATCCCCCGCACGACGGAACATGCAAATTCCGGGTTCGGTTCTTCAGGCACCCAGCTGGGTCTCAAGTCATCATCGTTCTTGGACATAATACTTACCTTAACCTTCCTTGGCTTCCGCCTCAGCGCGGTCTACGAGCATGTGAAGCAGCTTAATGCAGCATTCCGGAATGTTTGTGCCCGGTCCGAAGATCGCCTGTGCGCCATGATCGTAGAGGTATTGATAATCCTGTGCAGGAATAACACCGCCGATGCAGACAAGGATATCTTCACGGCCGCGTTTTTTCAGTTCTTCCACGATAGCCGGCAAGAGGGTCTTGTGACCTGCCGCAAGAGAGGAAAAGCCAACCATATGGACGTCGTTATCCACAGCATCCTGTGCCGCTTCTTCCGGCGTCTGGAACAGCGGTCCTACGTCGACGTCCCAGCCCATATCGGCAAAGGATGTCGCGAGAACCTTCTGGCCTCTGTCGTGTCCGTCCTGCCCCATCTTAGCCAGGAAAATACGGGGACGGCGGCCTTCCAATGCTTCAAATCTGTCGGCCAGTTTCTTTGCTTCTTCCAGTTTCGCAGAACCGTCAAATTCGCTGGAATATACACCGGAAATAGTATGGATGGTAGCGTTGAAACGGCCGGATACTTTTTCAACCGCATCGGAAATTTCACCGAGGGACGCACGGTCATGAGCCGCCTGTACCGCAAGTTCAAGCAGGTTACCGTTTTCACGGCTTTCTGCCGCTTTGGTGATTGCTTCCAGATCGCGGGCAACAGCCTCAGGATCACGGATGCTTCTCAGTTTTTCCAGACGTTTAATCTGCGCATTACGAACAGCGGTATTGTCGATGGACAGTACGTTCAGCGGATCTTCCTTCGCCAGACGGTACTTGTTCAAGCCGACAATGGTTTCCTTACCGCTGTCGATATCTGCCTGACGGCGGGCAGCGCATTCTTCGATACGCATCTTCGGCAGGCCGGTAGAAATAGCTTTTGCCATACCGCCCAAAGCTTCGACTTCCTGTATATGCGCCCAAGCACGGCGGATGATTTCATTTGTCAGATATTCTACATAGTAGGAACCACCCCACGGATCAATAATCTTGCAGGCTTTCGTTTCATCCTGGATATAAAGCTGTGTATTACGTGCCAGACGTGCGGAAAAGTCGGTAGGCAGCGCGATGGCTTCGTCAAGTGCGTTGGTATGGAGAGACTGGGGTATGGCCCAGAGCCGCAGACATGGCTTCCATACAAGTACGGGCGATATTATTGAAAGGATCCTGTTCCGTCAGCGACCAGCCGGAAGTCTGGGAATGGGTACGTAGTGCCATGGATTTCGGATTCTTCGCACCGAACTGTTTCAGAATCTTTGCCCAGAGAACGCGGGCCGCTCTCATCTTGCGATTTCCATAAAATAGTTCTTGCCCTGATCCCAGAAGAAGGACAGACGTTTAGCGAAGGCATCGACCGGAAGACCCGCCTTTTCACCGCAGCGGATGTATTCCATGCCGTCTGCCAGCGTATAACCGATTTCAAGGTCACAGGTAGCGCCGCATTCCTGGATATGGTAACCGGAAATGGAGATACTGTTAAACTTCGGCATATAGTTGGTGGTATATTCGAAAATATCACCGATGATACGCATGGACATGGCAGGCGGATAAATGTAAGTATTACGAACCATGAACTCTTTCAGGATATCATTCTGGATCGTGCCTGCCAGAATCTTCTTGTCTACGCCCTGTTCGATACCGGCACTGATGAAGAATGCCAGAATCGGAAGAACGGCACCGTTCATTGTCATGGATACGGACATCTGGTCCAGCGGAATGCCTGCGAAGAGGATATTCATATCAAGCATGGAGCAGACGGATACGCCTGCTTTGCCGACGTCACCGATAACACGGGGGTTATCCGCATCATAGCCGCGGTGGGTCGGAAGGTCAAATGCGATAGACAGACCTTTCTGGCCTGCCGCCAGGTTTCTGCGGTAGAACGCATTAGATTCTTCAGCAGTGGAGAACCCTGCGTACTGGCGTACCGTCCATGGGCGGAATACATACATCGTGGAGTAAGGTCCGCGGAGGAACGGAGGGATACCGCTCATGTAATCCAAGTGGTTGCACTGGTCATACACATCTTTGCCGTAGAGCGGACCTACAGGAATACGTTCCATCGTATTTTCATAGAGAGCATCATAATTTTTGCCCGTCGTTTTTTCCAGTTCCGCTTTCCATTCGTCATAAGAACAATGGGGATGTTCTTCAAGGTTTAATTTTGTAAAATCGGGGTTCATTGCCATCTTATTTTACCTCCTCTTCCGTAATCTTCATGCCTTTTTTCTGCTGGAGCATACGGAGGATATCGTAGCAGTTTGCTTTCACGCTGATAAATTCATCTATGCCGGCTTCACGATATACCGCTTCCATATCTTTCGGAGCAGCGCCTGCAAGGAAAAGCGTACCTTTCCCCAAAACTTCCTTTAAACGCGGCGCCAGCGCCGGCACATCTTCCGGATAAGTAGCGTCAGTAGAGCAGATAACGGCACAGTCATAAGGAGTTCCTTTATCATCGCAGCCTGCCTTCAGCGCTTCCACACACTTATCCCAACGTGAACCCGGTTTATCTTCATCATCCTGGAAGCCGTTATTCAGATGAACGCTGAATTCGCCTACCTGCAGGAAACTGGTGGAGAAATCAGCTCTCGCCTTATGCTGCGGAATCGGTCCCATATTGGCCAGGAATATTTCCACATTCTTGCCGGTTTCCTTTTTAAACGCCTGTGTGTCAAAGCGGAGTTTTTCAAAACGTTCGGTCCAGCGGTGCGCGTAAATCTTTCTCACTTCGATGGAATCCGCTTTGGCGGCTCTTGCTGTGCGTACTTCAGAAATTGTAGCGCCGGCGGAGAATGCGGCAATTGCCTTCTCAACGATGTCGGTATCGGCTGCTTTCAGTTCTTCCAGCTTTTCTTCAGAATCTTTGTCCATATCGGCACGATATTTCTCAACGCCTTCAGACAGTTCTTTTTTCAGCGCCGGTACATCTTCCGGACGCGGATCAAGAAGTTCTTCCGTCATATTCGGATACATATTTGTCCCGACAGCGCTGTCCTTGCGGAGGTCAAGCGCTTTGAAACGCTGTTTCAGGATTTCAAGAATCTGCTGCTGCGGATATTCTTCTTTAAGAGCTTTCAGGATACCGCCAAGAGATTCGATTTTCTGGAATTCTCCCCAGATTTTTTCAGCCATTTCCTTGGTCAGTGCTTCAATCCCCCAGGAACCGCCGGCCGGATCGATCGGACGAAGCATGCCAAATTCTTCCTGCAGCATGATGTGTACGTTTCTTGCGATACGGCGGGAGAATTCATCACCCTTGCGTACCGTTGCGTCATAAGGATCATTTTCATAAGAATCAACACCGCCGACAACTGCAGAGAAAATCTGGGTCGTTTCACGAAGCATATTTACACCGATATCGAAAATCGTCTTGGTAAACATCGCCGGACGGGCATGGATTTTGCAGGAACGGTCTTTTTCTTCGGCGCCGAAGGCTTTCATGATATTAGACCATACCTGGCGGGCAGCACGGAGCTTGGCAATTTCAATGTAGAAAGTGGCGCCTGTATTAAATGCGAACTGCAGGGACTGGGCAATATCATGGATATCGATGCCGCGCTTCTGCATTTCACGGATATATTCGACAGCGATAGCAAAAGTATAAGCCACTTCCTGTACAGCATTCGCACCGCCATTGGAGAAAATATCGCTTCTGACGAAAATGGTGCGGAGCTGCGGCGCATTCTTTCTCGTCCAGCGGATAGATTCCGCCATTTCATCATATAATTCTTCCAGCGGCTGGTTCAGCTTTCCTCTCTTGATCAGCTGGGCAATCGGGTTCGCACCGATAACACCTTTCACTTTGCTGACATCTTTTCCCTTAGCCTTCAATGTCGCAGCTACCAATGCCAGCATACGGAGAGAGGAAGTACCGGCATACATCATAAACGGGATCTTTTCCATATCAAGACCGTCAAGCAGGGTATGCATATCTTCCAGCGCGGTAATGCTTACGCCTATATCGCCCGGCTTTTCGGCATCCATGACATCAATGCCGTCGGCAGTGGCGGTATCAATACGTACATTATAAACAGTGGAACCTCTGTCGATTTCATGCTTCAGAAGTTCATTATTTTCTTTCGGCAGCGTTTCATCGCATGCCTGGGCAATACCCCAGGGAGCGCATTTATAGCCGTTCACCGTTGCGCCGCGGAGAAAATCTCCCATGCCCGGATAATCATCTGTCGGAAGAATCTTATCAGTTGCTGACGGTCCGGTTCTCCATGTATAAATCGGATCAAAGGTAATCCCTTCATAAGTCTTGGTAAACATGATCTTATCGAAAGGCTTTCCTTTCAACAGAGCATTACAAGCCTCCACCCACTCCTCATAGGTCGGCTTTTCAAATTCGTCAAATTTTACTTCTGGGAAATCGGCTTTTTCATTTGATTTTCTCAAGATCGCTTCCAACTCTTTGTCAGTAAGCTGCTTGACCGATTCCTGGGTATTCTGTTCTGCCATGAAAACATCCTCCTTATAATAATTTTAGACAATTCCGCGGAAAATACAGCTTGCAGACAAGACGGCAGAGTCCCTGACGGAACATCCTTTCAAATGCCTGGCATAACGTCTTTCAAGCCGGACTTTCAAAATCCCCGATATGTGCACCTCCTTACAATCTACTCACAAAAAAACGACTATCACGCGAAACTGATAGCCGGACAAGGAAATAAATTCCCAATCCCCTCCCCATCTCTCGCAGGTATAACGGTGATTCTTAGACAGATAGTTCTCCTGGCTCAAGTTCCTCGTTTATATCGCCTTCCCAGTTACCCAGTGACATACTTGATATAAACTCCCTTTACAGTGGCGGGACCGCTCCGGATTCTACCGGATTCTCTTTTACGCTTTCGCACCTGTCAGATATGTGAAATTGTCTAAATAACTACATTTTTAGTATAATTCATTACATTCTAAGTGTCAATCAACCACATTCATATTTAATATAATTAATTTTTATATTTATCCACATCTTTACCCCCGATTTATTGATTTTTCATTCATTACTACTATATAATGATGTTAATGTTGCAAACTATTAAAAATATCTTACTTATCTTATAGGAGGAAACAGGAGGTCGGAAATATGACAAATACTGAAAAAGAAAGACGAACTGAAGAAGCATTGAAACTGAGCAGCCTCTTCGAAGAACTGGATGGCCGCCGTCCGAGGCTTTTCATGCCGGAGCTTGAAGATGATGACGATAAAGAGGCAAGAAAACTTGCCGCCACCACATTTGCCGACCACGGCTGGGACGTAGATGTAAGCCCCCTCCTCTCCCCGGAAATCTCCGCGCAGAACGCTGCCGACAATGACGTCCATTTCATCTTCTACACGTCCAAAAGCCCCACGATGAAGCAGAAATTGATTGCTCTCTCCCAGACACTTGCCATGATCGGCCGGGACGACATCCTCATAGCCGCCCATCAGGTCAGCAAAGATGATAAGGAACTCCTCTTCCGTTACGGCATTCTCGCCGCTTTCGACAAGAATACGGATGTAAGCGATGTAAGCCTTACCATGCTCCGCGTCCTCGTTTCCATGGCAAAAGAAGAACAGAATCCCACCGAGGAAATGCCTTATTGATTCTCAGTCCCTCATAAACAGGAGAAACATCCTCCTGTTTTTTTATTGCGGACAAACAGCATATGGACTCCCAAAAGAAAATGCCGGGCATTGCAAAAATATTTCAGAAATACTTTCATCTACTCATCAGCATACTCTAAGCACTGCTATCCTGCATCTGTACAAACATGCAAAAACGATTTGATCCCACAGCTCCGCGTTTTGGTCCGGCATCCGGAACCGCCTCGATACCACCTCTCCATGCAGCTTCTGTATAAGCAGATGCAAATCAATATTCAGCAGTTTAGCAGATACTTATTGCATAATTCTATTACGACCGGATCCCTTAAAACACAATCAAAAAAATTCTTCCGGCATCTCATAATGCAAAACAACCTATTCCGTACGCCCGACTGTTTCGGATTTTCTATACTCATCAAGTAAGCAGAGATACTGCTCATCATTATAGTCAGATTCCTCCCCACCTCCTTACAAAGATGAATAGTACCTGCACTTTAATATTAATATGATATCTGCAATCCGGGAATCTCTAAAAATCTCTTTTTACCTTTAATGAAGTCCATTATCCCGTTCACAAAATTGAACAGCAAAAAAGCAGTGCCGAAGCACTGCTTTTTGTAATTAGAATCAGCCAACTGTAAAGAGTGTGTCGCCGCCCTGTACGCTCTGGCCTTCGCTGACCGGCATACCGGTAATCTTGCCATCGCAGGGAGCCATGATCGGATTACCCATCTTCATAGCTTCGAGAACGAGAACTTCGTCGCCTGCCGCTACTGCGTCACCAACGTGTTTATTGATACGCAGGACTTTGCCCGGCATCGGAGCTTCTACTACTTCACCTGCGCCGGCGGGTGCTGCTGCCGGTGCGGGAGCTGCTGCTGGAGCAGGTGCCGGAGCCGGAGCTGCTGCCGGTGCACGGAGCTGCTGCCGGTGCGGGTGCTGCCGCCGGTGCCGCTGCTGCGGGGGCTGCTGCTACGCCGCTGTCTTTAACTACTACATCGTAATCCTGGCCGTTAACTGTTACGGTAAATTTTCTCATTGTTCTTCCTCCTAATTTTGTACTTTCAACTTTCAATTAGAACTGCTGGTTTCCGGAAACACCTGCAATGCGGGCGCCTGTGGTCCAGCCAGGTCTTGCTGCCGGGCGGATAGAAACGATTTCACCGCCGCCCATAGCAACGATTGCTGCTGCAATGGCTGCTACAACAGCACCATTATCAGCGGCTCTCGAAGCTGCTGCCGGCGCCGCCTTTTTAGCTGCTGCCGCCGGTGCTGCGGACTGATTGAGAGATGAACGTACTTGGCAGATCATGATCAGGGCAATGACTGCCAGAACGGCAGCTGCTACCGCGATATACATAACTGTATCGTTATTCATCCAAACCCATCCTTTCAAATATTATCAATGTGTAAACATATATTACAGCGGAATGTTTCCGTGTTTCTTAGCCGGATGTACTTCATGTTTGGAAGCAAGCATCTTCAGAGCATTGATAACGACCGGACGAGAGTTTCTCGGATCAATAACTGCATCTACATAGCCGCGTTCTGCAGCTTTGTAAGGAGTTGCAAATTCATCAACATACTCCTGTGTACGCTGTTCTTTCTGCGGATCCTTCTTGAAAATGATATTTGCTGCGCCGGCAGGTCCCATAACGGCGATTTCTGCGGTCGGCCATGCAAATACCTGGTCAGCCCCCTGTTCACGGGAGCACATGGCGATGTAAGAACCACCGTATGCTTTACGGAGAATCAGGGTAATCTTCGGTACAGTTGCTTCGCAGTATGCGAACAGCATCTTAGCACCGTGACGGATTACACCTGCATATTCCTGCTGCTTGCCGGGCAGGAAGCCGGGAACGTCGACAATGTTCAGAACCGGAATATTGAAGCAGTCGCAGAAACGAATGAAACGGGCTCCTTTATCGGAAGCATTATAGTCAAGGCAGCCTGCCATGAAGTTTGGCTGGTTGGCAATAATGCCGACAGTCTGTCCATCCATACGGCAGAAGCAGGTAATGATGTTCTTAGCCCATTCCTTAGCTACGTCGTAGTACTCGCCGTTATCAACGATGGATTTGATGACATCGTACATATCGTACGGTGCATTGGAGTTTTCCGGCATAATGGTATCCAGACTTGCATCTGTACGGGTCGGATCATCTCCGGTTTCAACAATCGGCGCGTCTTCCATGTTGTTGCTCGGCAGGAAGGAAAGCAGGTAACGAATCTGTTTAATGCAGTCTTCGTCATTTTCAGCTGCAAACTGGGCCACACCGGATGTACGGTTATGGGTCATAGCGCCGCCGAGAGCTTCAGCGGTAATCTTTTCGCCGGTTACGGATTCAACTACTGCCGGTCCTGTCAGGAACATCTGAGAGGTGCCTTTTACCATGTAGATGAAGTCGGTCAGTGCCGGAGAATATACGGCGCCGCCTGCAGACGGTCCCATAATTGCGGAAATCTGAGGAATAACGCCGGATGCAATGGTATTGCACCAGAAAATCTTGCCATAGCCGGAAAGAGCATCTACTGCTTCCTGGATACGGGCTCCGCCGGAATCATTCAGGCCTACGCAAGGAGCACCGACTTTAAGAGCCAGTTCGTTTACGTGAACAATTTTCGCAGCGTGCATTTCACCAAGGGAGCCGCCTTCTACCGTGAAGTCCTGGGCAAATGCGAATACGAGTCTTCCGTCTACAGTACCATAACCGGTAACGACACCTTCGCCGGGGAGATCTTTCTTCTCCTGGCCGAAGTTGTAGCAGCGGGACTTAACAAGCGCATTGACTTCTACAAAAGAGCCTTCATCAAACAGAAGAGCAAGTCTTTCGCGGGCTGTCAGTTTGCCTTTTGCATGCTGTTTTTCAACTTTCTTTTCTCCACCCATAGCCTCTACGTGTGCGAGGTTATTGTGAAGAAGTTCAATTCTTTCTGCAACAGTTGCCATTCTTACACCTCCAAAAATATTGGTCCCTTACCGGGACGTCCCTATTATAGCATAGGGACCGATCCTTATGCTATTAGAAAGACGGGCCGCCGGGGCGTTCGGTCAGTTCCAGCAGAAGGCCGGTAGCTTTCGGGTGCATAAATGCGATGTGGCAGCCGCCAGCACCAACTCTCCAATGCTTGTCAAGCTTTGCATCTTCCGGAAGTGCAGCAAGCGCTTCGACAATGTTGTCTACGCGGAGAGCTACATGCTGGAAACCGTTCTTGCCACCGTTCTTAGCGATATAGCGGGCAATCGGGCCGTCCGGAGTTGTGGACCCCAGGAATTCCAGTTCGCATGCTTCGCTCTGTGCGGACGGTTTGAAGAAGCTTGTCGTTACATGCTGTTCTTCTACCGTTTCATCCGGAAGGGACGGTTCAAGGTTCAGCAGATCTTTCATCTGCTTCTTGATCAGCGCCAGATCATTAACAGCTACGCCGACATGGTCTACACATAATACTTTGAATGCCATAATAATTCCTCCTTTGAATTATTTAAATATATTTCCCACGATAGAATCAACGACTGTGAAAGGATCATTTTCTCTTTCATAGACTTGTTCTACGTAGTCAGCAAATTTACCCGTCTGTACGATATCTTCCATAACATGACGGGAAATGCGGTCGTGAATCATCTCTACCATCTCAGTGCGGGCGCGTTCACGTCTGCGTTCTTCCAGCAAGCCGGATTCTTCAAGATATTTACGATGGGAATTAAGAGATTTGACAACGTCCGCGACGCCTTCGTCCTTGTTTGCAATCGTCCTTTCAATAGGAGGACGCCAGTTTTGGGCTTCACCCAAATCAAGCATCATTTCGATTTCAACATTCAGACGGTCCGCGCCGTCACGATCACATTTATTAATGCAGAATACATCCCCGATTTCAAGGATGCCTGCCTTAATAGCCTGAATATCGTCACCCAGTCCGGGTACGAGCACAACGAGTGTTGTATCCGCATTCTTGACGATATCTACTTCTGACTGCCCTACGCTACTGTTTCGATGAAAATGACATCGAGACCGAAAGCATCCATCAGTTTTACCGCATCGGTAGTCTTTCTGGACAAACCGCCAAGACTGCCGCGGGTACCCATACTGCGGATATATACACCTTCGTCCAGTGTGAGGTCATTCATTCTGATACGGTCGCCAAGGATAGCACCGCCGGAGAATGGAGAAGTCGGATCGATAGCCACAATACCGACTTTCTTACCCTGTTTTCTGTACTGTTTAATCAGTGCGTCTGAAAGTGTGCTCTTACCCGCACCAGGTGCACCAGTGATACCGATGACCTGTGCACGACCGGTATGGTGGTAGATTTCTTTCATGATATCTTCCCAGCCATCACGTTCGTCTTCAACGATGGTTATTGCTCTCGCTAAGGCACGTCTGGAACCGTCCCAAAAATTTTTCATTGAGAATTCCATGGATACACCGCCTTTTTAAGAGTAAATAATAGCGGCATGGGGCCACAGCAAATGCAGCCCCGTGCAACTATCGAGCTTCTATTGGATAGAAGAGAATGTCAATTATACGTTAGCTTTGATAAAGTCGATAATTTCCTTGGTCGGTGTGCCAGGTGTAAAGATAGCTTTTACGCCGGCCTTTTTCAAACCAGGGATGTCACCGGCAGGGATTACGCCGCCGCCGATAACGAGAACATCTTCCATTCCTTTAGCTTTCAGTGCTTCTACCACTTCCGGGAACAGGGTGTTGTGAGCGCCGGACAAAAGGCTCAGTGCTACAACATTAACGTCTTCCGCATCTGCCGCTTCAACGATCTGAGCGACAGTCTGGCGAAGACCTGTGTAAATAACTTCCATACCTGCATCGCGAAGTGCGCGGGCAACTACTTTTGCACCGCGATCATGTCCATCAAGACCCGGTTTAGCAACGAGTACTCTGATACGTTTTTCTGCCATAGTTATATACCTCCAGAATTTTAGTTAGGATTAAAGTGTGTTATGTGCTTTGTATTCGCCGAATACTTTGCGGAGAACGCCGCAAATTTCGCCGAGAGAGCAGTAAGCACGTACGCAGTCAAGGATAACAGGCATCAGGTTGACGGATTCGTCAGCAGCTGCAACTTCCAGCTTGGCCAGTTCTTCCTTAACCTTTGCGTTATCACGTTCTGCCTTAACTTTAGCCAGTTTGTTCTTCTGGAATTCGCCGGCGGATGCGTCAACCTTCAGGAGGCCTTCAACCGGAGCTTCTTCCATAGTGAACTTGTTGACGCCGACAATTGTTCTTTCGCCGGATTCAACAGCCATCTGCCAAGCATAAGCAGAATCCTGGATTTCTTTCTGGATATAACCTTTATCGATAGCTTCAACAGCGCCGCCCATTTCATCAATCTTGCGGATGTATTCTTTAGCTTCCGCTTCGATGGCGTTGGTCATAGCTTCTACATAATAGGAGCCGCCCAGCGGATCGACTACGTCAGCCAGACCGGATTCATAAGCAACGATCTGCTGTGTACGCAGAGCGATGGTTACGGATTCAGTAGTCGGCAGAGCAAGAGCTTCATCGCGGGAGTTTGTATGCAGGGACTGTGTTCCGCCCATAACTGCCGCTGCTGTCTGGAGAGCAACACGAACGATGTTGTTGTTCGGCTGCTGAGCTGTCAGCATGGAGCCGGCTGTCTGGGTATGGAAACGCAGTTTCATGGACTTCGGGTTCTGAGCATGGAACGTTCTTTCAGAATCGTAGCCCAGAGACGACGGGATGCACGGAATTTAGCAACTTCTTCAAGTACGTTGTTGTGAGCGTTCCAGAAGAAGGACAGACGGCCTGCGAAGTCGTCGATCTTCATGCCTGCTTTCAGAGCCGCTTCGATGTAAGCGATACCATCAGCGATGGTGAAAGCGATTTCCTGAGCAGCGGTGGAACCTGCTTCACGGATATGGTAGCCGGAGATGGAAATGGTGTTCCACTTCGGTACATTCTTGGAGCAGTATTCAAAAATGTTAGTAATCAGACGCATAGACGGTTTAACCGGGAAAATATAGGTTCCGCGGGCTGCGTATTCTTTCAGAATATCATTCTGGATAGTGCCGCGGAGCTGATCAGCCGGTACGCCCTGCTTTTCAGCGACTGCAATGTACATAGCCAGCAGTACAGATGCCGGTGCGTTGATGGTCATGGATGTAGAAACCTTGCCCAGATCAATATGGTCGAAAAGGATTTCCATATCTTTCAGGGTATCAATGGCTACACCTACCTTGCCGATTTCGCCGATAGCCATTTTGTCATCAGAGTCATAGCCGATCTGGGTCGGAAGGTCAAATGCACAGGACAGGCCGGAACCGCCGTTTTCAATCAGGTAACGATAACGCTTGTTGGATTCTTCAGCGGTAGCGAAGCCTGCATACATACGCATAGTCCAGAGACGGCCGCGGTACATGGTCGGCTGTACGCCGCGGGTATACGGATATTCGCCCGGGATGCCGAGGTCTCTTTCATAATCAAAACCTTCGATATCAAGAGGTGTATACACCTTATTGTGTTTTAAACCAACTCTTTCCGGAGTCTTTGCGTAAGATTTAGCGCAAGCAGCTTCGTATGCTTCGAGTTTGGCTTTCAGGGATTCGTTTGCCATAAGTTCATCTTCCTCCTAAAAAATAAGTAAAATTGGGAAAGGTCTCATCCTTGGCAGAAATGTCAGATTGCGGCTTTTAGGCTCTTCTCATCTGTATTTCGCAGACAATCGCTTTCATTGGTATGGATCCGCAAAGCCTCTTGCTGTGATGCCGCATTATGTCTTGTCACCACAGCGGAGGAACTCTTGCGAGATCCATGTATGATTCTGCTCTCAGCAGTTATCACCATAGACAATTATATAACAATCATGCTTTTTGTAAAGAATATATTATGGGAAAATTATTTTTTAAAAAGCATGGAGCCTGTTTCAGCAAGGCTGGTATGGAACTTGAATGCTTCAGAGAGAATGTGCGGAGTCTGGCTGTTGCCGTTGAGCGCACATGCTCTTTCAAAGTAATCCATCAGCTGGTCACGGAAAGTCGGGTGGGCGACATTATTAATGATTACCTTCGCTCTTTCCTTCGGTGACAGGCCGCGGACATCCGCTACCCCCTGTTCGGAGATGAATACATGGGTGTCATGTTCGGTGTGATCGACATGAGAGCACATCGGAACAACGGCAGAGATAGCGCCTCCCTTAGCCACACTGTGCAGAAGAAGCAGGACAGAGCGCCATTACGGGCAAAATCTCCGGAACCGCCGATGCCGTTCATCAGTTTGGTACCGGTTACGTGAGTGGAATTTACGTGACCATAAATATCCATTTCTAAAGCGGTATTCATAGCTACTACGCCAATGCGGCGGGCCCACTTCACCGTTATTGGAAATTTCCTGCGGACGGAGGATGATCTTCTTGCTGTATTTTTCAATATTGGCATAGAAGCGTTTCAGTCCATCCGGTGACGGGGACAGGGATGTCCCGGAAATCATATCAATTTTGCCTTCATCAATCAGATCAAACATACCATCCTGAATAACTTCCGTATACACAGACAGGTTCTTGAAATCGGAATGAACGAGGCCATTGATTACCGCGTTTGCCACATTGCCTACGCCGGACTGGAGAGGAAGCAGGTTTTCCGGAAGTCTTCCATGTTTTACTTCATTCTTCAGGAAATCAACCAGGTTATTTCCCATCCTTTCAGCGTCATCATCAAGCGGAGCCAGGGCGCGGGTAACATCGGGCAGATCACAGGGAACGATAGCAACAATCTTTGCCGGATCTACAGGAATGTAGGTCTTGCCGATACGGTCACCGGCTTTAACGATCGGAATCGGCACACGATGCGGCGGGTTAGCCACTTCGTAAATGTCAGCCATGCCATCCAATGCTACCGGCTGGGTAGTATTGACTTCGATGATGACTTTTTTACCCTGGGATACGAATACGGGAGAGTTGCCGATAGCGGTAGTAGTTACGATACCAATTTCGCCGTCTCTCTTAACGATTTTACAGGCTTCAATGACCGCAAAATCCGGACCGGTTACATGTTCTCCCTTAACGTTGGTGAAGAAACCTTCACGGATCTGCTGTGCCACATGGCTCAGGTGCAAGTCGAAATAGTTGATCTGGCCGGCATTGATTGCTTTTCTCAGTGTACCGTTAGTCTGGTAGGGCATACGGTTTCTGATCCCGTTCACTTCTACCAGTTCGCCATCAATCTGGGAACCTGTGGAAGCGCCCGTCCAGATATCTACCTGGAACGGCGTTTGCTTCATGCGTTCAGCCAGTTCATGCATCGTGATTTTCGGATAGCCGCACGGTGTAAATCCGCTGATTCCCAGGATATCCCCCGGCTGGATCATGGTTGCTGCCGTTTTGCCGTCGCATACTTTGTCCAGCAGTTCTTTAGGCTCGATACGGCTAAGGAATTCACTGTCATTGATGTCGATCATTACTATCATCCTCCCAAAATAAATAAAATATAAAAGCCCGCGGTGACGATTCGTTATTTTTCTCAGTCCGCAGAACCTTTAGCCCGGTAGTCCCCCTCCAAACTTCATCAAAACAGTTCGGAATGAAGGCGCTGTAAAACAACCCTCCGTGGCTCATTACCTTGTTTATTATAGCATACTTTTACGGATAAAGTCCCATAAAGAATGCTTATCCTTTCTCAAAATTCCCTAACAGGGATTATAAATTTTTCCTATTGGACAAATACATTTTTATATGTACTTGGATCCGCATAATTGATTTACCCTGCCGTGCCCCGTCTTTCTTCCGAAACACAAAGCGCAGACAACGCCCAGAAGCAGCAGGAAACCGGGCAGCTGAAAAACGCATAATCTCCGATCCCGTCTATGGCTGCCGACAAAACAAGAAGCATGCCTGACAACCCGAAAAGTTTCATAGTCCCTTTCCCTCTGCGCCAAATCCGCCATGACATCACCCCTTGCCCAAAGAAGAAAAGGAAGTACAAAATGCCGCCGGGAATGCCTACTTCCGCAGGGATATGGATGTACATATCATGGGCGTGGAAAATAACGACATCCGCGTCCTCTATAAAAAAGTTGTACTCCGGATAAGCCAGCCAGTAATTCCCCCAGCCGACCCCAAGCAGAGGATGTTCCTCAATCATGGCGATCGTACTTTCCCACAAAGCCAGGCGAAGTGAAAGCGATGTATCCTCGCCGGAAAAAAGAGAAATGAAACGCTCTGCCACCTGTCCATGGTAAAAAAAATA
>ENA-OQDM01000598-OQDM01000598.1-human-gut-metagenome-genome-assembly--contig:-NODE-598-length-19959-cov-1.084762_pt1 | contig 19959 bp, 22 predicted proteins | sample MGYA00242772_ERZ504605 | MGnify/ENA primary metagenome ERZ504605 (study PRJEB26092, sample SAMD00036348) | human gut metagenome | host: Homo sapiens | study: EMG produced TPA metagenomics assembly of... | reverse complement strand
CAAGCTGCTATGATACTGCCCAACACACTGAAACAAGCCAGCAAAGCCGCCTGTCCGCTAAATCTTCCCAAATTACTGACGATTAAATTGTTCGACCCGACCGATATCCCCAAGATAAAAAGCATAGCAAAAACAGTCAACGGAATGGTCTTCTCCGTTTTTCGCATGAGTTTCAAGTCACGCAACAAATAACCGGCTCCCAATCCGACGAACATAATAGATATAATCTTAAACATACACGAAACACATTAAAAGGGTAAAACATTCCAGCCCGCCCTTCTCGCAAAGAACCTGCCGTACTCTCTAAAAATCTCACGATGAAAATGTTCGGAAAAAGAATAGCATCCTACGTGCCCTTCATACGAACAGCACCGCATTAGAAAATTATTCCGAACTTACCCTTTTCAAATAAAGCCACTGAACCAGTGCACATGCACGAGGAAACGCTCGCAAAAAGGAGAAATCCTTTTTACGTCTCGCAACATGTGATATATTAGGGTTTGCTGGTTCATGAATCTATTTATTATAATACTGCACGACAAAGATACACAACTTCTGCCGAACTACCAAATTATTCTGAGAAACAATATGCCACAAAAAAGGGTGTAAACAGCATTTGTCTACACCCTTACAGCTTTATCTTTTTCAAAAATCGTTTCGTCTGTTATCAATTTGCCATTTCGGAAATAAATTTGATTCGCACCAAACGGACTTCTTCCTCTGTATAATCGTCCCCCCAACTCGTCCATGGCAACAGCTAAGCTGTCTGTCTCCGACTCTTTGAAGTAATCATAAATATCCAGCAAATGATCTTCATCCATTGCCTCATCCAGGAAATAGTCGATGTTCAGTTTCGTTCCGGAATAAACAATCGCCTCTATCTCATCCAACAACTCGTTGAAATCAATGCCCTTAGCCGACGCAATATCATCCAACGCCACTTTGCGATCGATACTCTGAATGATACTCACTTTCAACTTCGACTTATTGGCCACCGTACGTACCCTCAAGTCTTCCGGACGCTCAATCTCATACTCTTCGCAATGCTGGCGTATCAAATCGCAAAACTCCTTTCCGTAACGTTTTGCCTTCCCTGCACCGACTCCCGGTATGTTCTGCAGTTCCTCTATGCTGACCGGATACATCGTCGCCATCGCCTCCAACGAAGGATCCTGGAAAATGACATAAGGCGGCACATTCAAGTTCTTGGACATCTTTTTACGCAAGTCCAACAACGCATTGAACAACGCCGGATCCGTCACGCCTGTACCTCCTCCGGAACGGCTTACCACCTCTTCGTCGTCATCTTCAAACTCATTGTCTTCCGAAACCATGAAAGATTCCGGCTTCTTCATGAACTTACGCCCCTTTGCCGTCAACTTAAGGATGCCGTAATTCTCAATCTCTTTCTCCAGATAACCGGCTATCAATGCCTGCCGGATGACAGCATTCCAAAACTTTTCCTCATGTTCGTCACCGCATCCGAAACAATCCAGATCAGCATGCTTATGAGCGATAACCTCGTCTGTCTCCTTACCAACTAATACATCTATAATATAATCTGCCTTAAAATTCTCTTTCACTGCTTGTACAACCTCAAGCAGTTCCTTTAATTGATTCTTTGCTTCCACTTTCTTTTTCGGGTGTAAACAGTTATCACAATTACCACAATTCTCCTCATGATATTCCTCACCGAAGTAATGCAACAAGAACTTACGACGACACACGGAAGATTCCGCATAAGCGGCCGTCTCCGAAAGGAGCTGGCGCCCGATATCCTGTTCGGCCACAGGCTTACCCTCCATGAACTTCTCCAACTTCTGAAGGTCCTTGTAGGTATAATAAGTTATGCACAAACCTTCTCCTCCGTCGCGTCCGGCCCTACCGGTCTCCTGATAATACCCCTCAAGGCTCTTGGGTATATCATAATGAATCACAAAGCGTACATCCGGCTTGTCTATCCCCATGCCAAAAGCGATGGTAGCTACAATGACATCAATGCGCTCCATGATAAAATCATCCTGCGTCTGCGACCGGGTAGCCGAATCCATTCCCGGCATGATAGGCCCTCGCGTTAATGTCGTTCGCCCGGAGTATTTCGGCCAGCTCCTCCACCCTCTTACGGCTCAAAGCGTAAATAATACCGCTCTTCCCCGGACGCTGTTTGATGAACCTGATAATATCCTTATCTACATTCTTGGTCTTGTTCCTTACCTCGTAATACAGGTTCGGACGATTTAAAAGAGCTTTTAAACTCCTTGGCGTCCGTCATCCCCAAGTTCTTTTTGATGTCGCCGCGTACCTTATCGGTTGCCGTAGCCGTCAAGGCTATCACCGGTGCCGCACCGATTTCGTTGATTATCGGGCGAATCCGCCTGTATTCCGGCCGGAAGTCGTGCCCCCATTCCGATATACAATGCGCCTCGTCTATCGCATAAAACGAAATTTTCACATTCCGGAGAAAATCCACATTCTCGTCTTTCGTCAACGATTCCGGAGCTACATAAAGCAACTTGGTCTTCCCGTGCAGAATATCACTCTTCACCATATCTATCGCCCCTTTGTTCAGAGACGAATTCAGATAATGGGCAACGCCGTCATCTCCGCACACCGCCCGGATTGCATCCACTTGATTTTTCATCAAAGCAATCAAAGGCGATATGACAATCGCCGTACCTTCCATCAAAAGAGACGGTAACTGGTAGCACAACGATTTTCCTCCGCCGGTAGGCATCAGAACAAAAGTATCCCTGCCCGCCAACACATTGCGTATGATGGCTTCCTGGTCGCCCTTAAAGGTTTCAAAGCCAAAATACCGCTTAAGAGGTTCTGTCAAATTCAGCATTGCATCCATATCAATAGTTTTCCAATAAATCAAACTCAGGTTTAACATTGTTGCCCCTAACAAAGTTATAAACAAATACCTCATATTTGCAAATTATTGGGAAACTATTTTCAGGATTTCTTCATTTCTTAACTCAAAATTCCACAAACGTCCTCCTGTTAACTTGCTTTCAAACCGGAGAGGTTGGCCTTTTCCAATTGTTTTTTGGCATATTCCAACGTCACCTTGAACGTCTTTACTTTTTTGGAGGGAATTTCAAACATCGCATCCATCATGATACTCTCCATGATGGAACGCAGTCCGCGGGCACCGAGATTATACTCCACTGCCTTGTCCACGATATACTCCAACGTATCTTCATCAAAAGACAGCTTAATGCCATCCATTTCAAAGAGCTTGACCTGCTGCTTCACAATGGAGTTCTTCGGTTCCGTCAGTATATTGCGCAATGCCGTACGGTCGAGCGGATTCAGATAGGTCAGCACCGGCAAACGGCCTATGATTTCCGGAATCAGCCCGAAAGACTTCAAGTCTTGCGGAAGGATATACTTCATCAGGTTAGACTTGTCGATATGCTGCATATTCTGTACCGAGTTATAACCGACCACATGCGTATTCATCCGCTGGGCTATCTTCTTCTCGATACCGTCAAATGCCCCTCCGCAGATGAACAGGATGTTACGCGTGTCCACATGGATGTAATCCTGATCCGGATGCTTGCGTCCCCCCTTGGGCGGCACATTGACCATCGAACCCTCCAGAAGTTTCAGCAACCCCTGTTGTACCCCTTCCCCGCTCACGTCACGCGTGATGGAAGGATTATCGCTCTTACGGGCTATCTTGTCGATTTCATCGATAAAGACAATACCCCGTTGAGCAGCCTGTACATTATAATCGGCCACCTGCAACAAACGGGAAAGAATACTCTCTACGTCCTCCCCTACATAGCCGGCCTCGGTAAACACCGTAGCATCCACTATCGTGAAAGGCACATGCAATAATTTGGCTATGGTACGGGCCAGAAGGGTTTTTCCCGTTCCGGTGCTTCCCACCATGATTATATTCGATTTCTCGATTTCCACTCCATCGTCCGATGTCTGCTGTGCCAATCTTTTATAATGGTTGTAAACCGCCACGGCAAGATTACGCTTGGCATCATCCTGCCCGATGACATACTGGTCCAGATAAGCCTTAATATCGCGCGGTTTGGGCAACTCGGCCAAATCGAACCCCAAATCATCCTTCTCCTTGTGCTCCACGGGCAAAGAATCTTTCACAATCCGGTAAGCCTGTTGCGCACAGTCGCTGCATATAAAACCATTCACTCCGGTAATGAGCAAAGGCACATCGCGCTCCGCCCTGCCGCAAAAAGAACATGCTTTCTTCATTGCCATTGCATTTACGGATTAAGGACATCGTTAGCCGATTCCGGTTTCTTACGAACCAAAACACTATCTATCATACCATACTCTTTGGCCTCCTGCGCCGTCATCCAATAATCACGGTCGGAATCAGCCACACCTTGTCGAAATCGGTATGAGAATGTTCTGCGATAATCGTATAAAGTTCTTTCTTCAATTTCTGAATCTCACGCGCCGTTATCTCGATATCCGAGGCCTGTCCCTGTGCCCCACCCATCGGTTGGTGAATCATCACACGGCTGTGGGTCAAGGCCGACCGCTTGCCTTCGGCTCCGGCCACCAACAGTACGGCTGCCATAGACGCTGCCATGCCCGTGCAAATCGTAGCTACGGGACTGCTGATAAACTGCATCGTATCATAAATACCCAATCCGGCATACACCGAACCGCCGGGCGAATTGATATAGATGGAAATATCTTTTCCCGGATCCACCGAATCCAAATAAAGCAACTGAGCCTGCAACGTATTGGCCGTGTAATCATCTATCTGGGTTCCCAAGAATATGATACGGTCCATCATCAAACGGGAAAACACATCCATCTGTGTCACGTTCAACTGACGCTCTTCCAGAATGTAGGGATTGAGATATTGGTTTTGCGCGCTCACTACGTCATTCAGCACCTGGCTGTTCAAGCCCAAATGCTTCACTGCATACTTTCTAAAATCTTCCATAGTCAAACTATTTATGCGGAAAAAGGAAACACCCGAACAATCTTCCGCCATTTTCGAGCAAATGTACGAAAAATATGTTCGGGGGTTTCCTTCCTTATACTTATTTCACAAAATTAAACCTGCCCCGCTCGAATTAAGCGAACAACTTGTTGAAATCCTCTACGCTGATTTCTTTGTGGTTCAACTTCACGACATTCTTCAATGCGGCCGACAACTTGTTCTCCACGCTGCGGTTTACCAAAGACTCTACCTGGTCTTGCTTCTTCAGCATTTCATTGGCGTAGTTGTCCAACATCTCTTCCGGCACGTTAATCATACCGTACTGAGCAAACTGAATCTTCGTGATATTCTTGGCCGTAGCAATCAAGTCTTCTTTCTCGACCTTGATACCGTAAGCCTTCACCAACTGCTCCTTAATCAGGTGCCAAGTCAGCTCTTCGATGCTCTTGTCGTAATTTTCTTCCACGAACTTCTCGCCCTTGTCTGCATTGCTTACACGCATGAAACGTTTCAGGAAAGCATCGGGATATTCCAACTTGCCCACCTTATTCGTCAGGTAAGTACGTACATCCAAAATGAACTTGTAGTCACTGTCTGCCACAAACTGTTCTGCCAAAATCTCCTTGATTTTATTACGGAACGCTTCTTCGCTCGTTACCGTACCTTTCTCAAAGACTTGGTCAAACAACTCCTGATTCAATTCAGCTTCCTTGAAACGTGTAATCTCCTGCACTTGGAAACTGAAATCCGAAGTCATAGCCGGCACGTCTTCCTTCTTGATTTTCAACAACGAAGCGATTTCCACGTCATGACCATCGTATGCCTTGTTCGGATTGAAGACCAATACATCGTTCACCTTGCAACCATTGAATACGGCCTTCTGCTCGTCGTTCTTCATATATTCAGGCAACAAGACAGCATTTTCAACCTGTACGCCACCTTCTTTCGTATTTCCGTTCTCATCCAGTTCGGCCAACAAACCCTTCACCATGTCCTTAGCCTCGTAGCTGTCCACATGGTCATAACTACCCGCACGCTGGGTGTACATCTTCACTTGGCCGTCGATCATTTTGTCGTCCACCTGGATGTCATAATAATCTACCGTGTCTTCACCGCTCAGTTCAGCCTTGAACTCGGGAGCCAAAGCCAAATCGAAAGCGAACGAAAACTCTTCCATCGTATCGAAGTCAATATCCTGCTGACGGTCTTCGCTCGGAAGCGGCTCGCCCAGAATATTCAGATTGTTTTCCTTGATGTAAGCATACAGTTTCTCACCCAGCAACTTGTTTACTTCTTCAGCCGTAATATCCTTGCCGAAACGTTTTTTCAACAGTCCCATGGGCACTTGTCCCGGACGGAAACCCGGCATACTTGCTTTTCTGCGGAAATCCTTCAAAGCCTTCTCTACCCTGTCGGCATAGTCGGCCTTTTCCATCTTAATGGTAAGCACCGCGCTTACTTTGTCAATGTTTTCTAATGAAATATTCATTTTGAAATCTAATTATTTATATATGATTACTATTATATTTATAATTTGTATTGCACAACAAGCGTGCAAAGATAGCCTTTATCTTTTAATAAATCAAAGTCCTTGCGCACTTTTTTCTTCATCTATCTTCTGGAAGTCTTTCAAACGCAGCACGAAACTGTTCGTCAAGTATTTGGCACGCACCACCTCATTTTCAGACAATTCCTGAGGAGAACCCTGAAAAAGTATCTGTCCCTCGAAGAGCAAATAGGCACGGTCGGTAATACAAAGCGTCTCCTCCACGTTGTGGTCCGTAATCAACACGCCGATATTGCGCTTTTTCAGCTTCCACACGATATACTGTATATCCTCCACGGCAATAGGGTCTACGCCGGCAAAAGGCTCGTCCAACATAATAAATTTAGGGTCGATGGCCAGACAACGCGCGATTTCTGTCCGTCTCCGTTCGCCGCCCGAAAGCCGGTCGCCCAAATTCTTGCGCACCTTTTGCAGGCTGAATTCCGAAATCAGGCTTTCCAGCTTTTCCTTCTGGTATTCTTTCGGCTTGCCCGTCATCTCCAACACGGAAGCGATGTTGTCTTCCACCGTCATCTTACGGAATACCGACGCCTCCTGCGCCAAATAACCGATACCGTTGCGGGCACGCTTGTAGACCGGAAACTTCGTGATTTCCAAATCGCCGATGAAAATACGCCCCTCGTTAGGCACCACCAATCCCGTAGTCATATAAAAAGAAGTCGTCTTTCCGGCCCCGTTCGGCCCGAGAAGCCCCACAATCTCTCCCTGCTTGACGTCGAACGACACATGATTCACCACCGTACGTTTACCGTACGTCTTCACCAGGCCCTCCGTACGGAGCACTAATCCTGTATTCTGACTGTCCTGAGAAAGAGCTTCTGCCATAAACTACAAATTTGCGTACAAAAATACGAAAATTGTATTAAAAAAGCAGCCCCTTGCACAAAACTATTTCCGCCCGCCGCCTCTTTTTAGCGGATTTTCATTAATTTTGTGTGATTTAAAAAGAATTGGACATGCTATTCAATAAAAGTTTGGCTACATTCGGCCGTTATCTGATGCTGATGGGGCGCACTTTCTCACGCCCCGAAAGGATGCGGATGTTTTTCAAACAATACATTAAGGAAATGAGCCAGTTGGGCGTAGACTCCATCGGAATCGTCCTCCTGATATCTTTCTTCATCGGCGCAGTGATTTGCATCCAGATCAAGCTGAACATCCAAAGCCCGTGGATGCCTAAGTTCGTCACGGGATACACCACCCGCGAAATCATGTTGCTGGAATTTTCGTCTTCCATCATGTGCCTGATTCTGGCCGGGAAGGTCGGTTCCAACATCGCCTCCGAAATCGGCACCATGCGCGTCACACAGCAAATCGACGCCCTTGAAATCATGGGAGTCAATTCCGCCAATTACCTCATCCTGCCCAAGGTGCTGGGCATGATGACCATGATGCCCTTCCTGGTCTGTTTCAGTATTTTCTCCGGATTCGTAGGGGCCTACGCCACGTCCGTCATCGGACAGGTCATCACGATAGACGACCTGACGTTGGGATTGCAACACGACTTCAACGAATGGTACGTATGGATGGGATTCATCAAGTCCATATTCTTCGCTTTCGTCATCACCAGCGTATCGGCGTTCTACGGCTATACGGTCGAAGGAGGTTCGGTGGAAGTGGGAAAAGCTAGTACAGACTCTGTGGTGAGCAGCAGTGTGCTCATCCTGTTTTCCGATGTGTTACTCACTCAATTGTTATCCTGATGATCGAAGTTAAATCGCTATATAAGTCTTTCGAGGACAAAGAAGTGCTGAAGGACATCAACAGTGTGTTTGAGAATGGAAAGACGAACCTGATTATCGGCCAGAGCGGTTCCGGAAAGACGGTACTGATGAAATGTATCGTGGGATTGTTCCGTCCCACCAGCGGCGAAGTGCTTTATGACGGACGCGACTTGGTGACGATGAACAAACAAGAATGGAAGATGCTCCGCCGCGAAATGGGAATGATATTCCAGAGCGCAGCTTTGTTCGACTCCATGACCGTATTGGAAAACGTCATGTTCCCGCTGGATATGTTTTCCAAAGACTCTTATGCCGAACGGGTGAAACGCGCCCAGTTTTGTCTGGACAGGGTGAACCTGCTCGAAGCACAAAAGAAGTTCCCGGACGAAATCAGCGGCGGTATGCAAAAGCGTGTGGCCATTGCAAGAGCCATCGCCCTCAACCCCAAATACCTGTTCTGCGACGAACCGAACTCGGGTCTCGACCCCAAAACCTCTCTGGTGATAGACGAACTGATTCACGACATCACCGTGGAATTCAACATGACCACTATCATCAACACGCACGACATGAATTCCGTAATGGGCATCGGAGAAAACATCCTATATATATATGAAGGGAGAAAAGAATGGCAGGGCAACAAAGACGAAATCATGAACTCGACCAACGAACGCCTGAACAGCTTCATCTTCGCCTCGGACCTCTTCCGAAAGGTGAAAGAAGCCAATAAATAACCTCCCCCGTCCATATCTCGGTTTGGACACCACGTCCGTCGGCATCATACAACACGGTTCGCCGGTATCCTTTCCTTAAAAGGAATCCTGACATCGGTCGACGCTAAAATCACCTTGCTGAAGAAAAAAAATCATTCGGCTTAGATTGATAAATCGTTTGGCTTAGATTGAAAAAACAATCTAAGCCAAACGATTTACACTATCCAGTAGGTTCATAATCAGGAGTTTACAAAACGACCCGGATAAAAGAAAGATGCTGACGCATTCGTTCTACCTCCACGAACGTTTTTCAGGCATTCGCCATTCTTCACATCGCCGACATAAGGTGGCCCCCCCAAACGATACCGCCATAAGGCAAACTAAACTGAAAATGAGGATGTCCCGTAATAGGCACATCCTCATTTCCATTCCTACAAACCGGCAAACCAATTTATTTCAATGCCGACAAAGCTGCGTCATAATCCGGTTCTTCCGTTATTTCCGGAACCAACTGGGCATATATCACCTTTCCGTTCTCGTCCACAATGATTACGGCCCGTGCCGTCAATCCGGCCAAGGGGCCATCCACCATCATCAGCCCGTAATTCCCGGCAAAGTCCTTGCTACGGAACAAAGATACGGGCTTCACGTTCTCAATGCCTTCAGTCGTACAAAAGCGTCCTTGTGCAAAAGGTAAATCCATGGATACGGCCAATACCTGCACATTCTCCAAATGGGCCGCTTTCACATTGAACTTGCGCACCGACGTGGCGCATACGGAAGTGTCCAGACTTGGAAAAATATTCAATATCACACGCTTGCCTTTAAGACTGCCCAAAGACAATTCACTCAAGTCACCGGCCACAGCCGTAAAGTCGGGAGCCATCTCTCCTTTTTGGGGCATCATCCCGTTTGTATGTACTGCTGTTCCTTTAAATGTCACGGTTTCAAACTGTTTCATAGTTCTCTTTTATTGTTTAGTATCCCGACGTGCAATAGGCACTTATCGGATAGCTCCAAGGCTATGCTACAAATATACGCAAAAGATTTTCATTAAAACATCTCAGTCAGTTAATTATCCCTTTTTCAGGATTCTTTAACTGACTGAAACTATTTCATACTGATTACTGCATCTTCCATTCCTCTCCGCATCGGACCATCGGCAAAGCGATTTCTTCACGCGTGCTGTCTCCGAACAGCACTTCCAGAAAAACGCTGGCGACATCTCCAGAAACCGTGTCTCCTAATGCCCGGACGGAAACCAACCCTCCCCTACGTTCTTTCTCACGGGCGGCATACTGGGCCACAAGATCGACCATCTGGCTGCGATAGGACTCCGTCATGCTGTCGCTATAGGCAATAGAATGAATGTAATCTTCGTACTTGCCCTCTATCAAATAATTATAATAGGTCTCGGCTGCCCGGCTTACCTCGCTTTTATCGCTTTTGCCACACGAAACCCATAGGGAAAGTCCTAAAAAGGCCACCCATAGGGGAATGATTTTCCTCATTACTTCTGCCGTATAAAGATATTAATAGGAGTACCGCTGAAATCCCAACGTTCGCGTATCTTGTTTTCCAGGAAACGACGGTAGGGCTCTTTCACATATTGCGGCAAATTGGCATAGAACACAAAAGAGGGAATTTGCGTATCCGGCAGTTGCATGCAATACTTAATTTTAATGTATTTACCTTTGATGGAAGGGGGCGGATAGGCCTCGATCAAAGGCAACATCTCTTCATTCAGTTTAGCTGTAGCGACGCGTTTCTTCCGGTTCTGATAAACCTCCTTGGCTGTCTCAAGCACCTTAAAAATGCGTTGTTTCGTCAAGGCGGAAGCAAATATAATCGGAAAATCATCGAATGGAGCCATGCGATGGCGGATGGCATATTCATATTCGTTCATGACCACCGTCGTCTTGTCCTCTACCAAGTCCCATTTATTGACCACCACAACCAAACTTTTGTTGTTCCGTTGTATCAATTGGAATATGTTCAAGTCCTGGGCTTCTATGCCGCGCTCCGCATCCAGCATCAGAATGCAGACATCGGAGTTCTCAATGGCCCGGATGGAACGCATGACGGAATAATATTCCAAATCTTCCGTCACCTTGTTTTTACGGCGGATACCGGCCGTATCTACCAAATAGAAATCAAACCCGAACTTGGTATAACGGGTGTAAATGGAATCCCGGGTGGTTCCGGCGATATCGGTCACGATGTTACGTTCTTCTCCGATAAAACGCGTTGATTAGGCTGGACTTACCTGCATTCGGTCGCCCGACAACGGCAAAACGGGGGATATTCTCATCCGTTTCGTCATCGGTAGTTTTAGGGAATTTTGAGACTATCAGGTCCAGCAATTCCCCCGTACCGCTTCCGGTTGCCGCCGAAATACAATAGGGGTCGCCCAACCCCAAGGCGTAAAACTCTGCGGCACTGTATATCCATTCATTCGTATCGGCCTTGTTGGCTACAAGGATAACCGGCTTTTTGGTACGCCGCAAGATATTGGCCACGGCTTCGTCCAAATCCGTCAAACCGTTCCGGACATCCACCAAAAACAATATGACATCCGCTTCTTCCGTCGCCAACGTCACTTGCTTGCGGATTTCTTCCTCAAATATATCATCCGAGTTCACCACCCAACCGCCGGTGTCTATCACGGAGAACTCACGTCCTGTCCAGTCCGACTTCCCATACTGGCGGTCGCGCGTCGTCCCGGCTTCATCACTGACAATCGCATGACGTGTCTGAGTCAAACGATTAAAAAGAGTAGACTTACCCACATTCGGGCGTCCGACTATTGCCACTATATTTCCCATAAATTATCGAATTTCGGCTTCACAGCCTGATTATTAATCTAAATTATACCCAAAGCTTTTCAAAGCCCGTTCCGAACTTCTCCAATCCTTATCCACCTTCACAAAGGTCTCCAGATAAATGCTTTTACCGAAGAATTTCTCCAAAGACTTCCGGGCTTCTGTGGAAACTTTCTTTAATGCCACTCCCCGATGGCCGATGATGATGCCTTTCTGAGAGTCGCGCTCCACATAGATAACGACATTGATATGAATGGATTTTGCCTCTTCCTTGAACTGTTCCACTACGACTTCCACAGAATACGGAATCTCTTTATCGTAATATAATAAAATCTTTTCACGGATAATTTCAGTTACGAAGAAACGGGCCGGTTTATCGGTCCACTGGTCCTTGCCGAAATATGGAGGGGAATCCGGCAAAAGTTCTTTAATGCGATTCAACACCGTATCTATGTTGAACTTGCACAAAGCTGAAATAGGTATGATTTCGGCCTTGGGCAGAACGGCAATGCCAAGCTTCCACCTTCGAAGTCAGTTCCTGCTGGTTGCTCACATCGATTTTATTGATAAGCAACAACACGGGAACATCCATCTTGGACACTTTCTCCAAGAAGTCGCCATTCTTATCGGGTGTCTCCACCATATCCGTCACGTACAACAACACATCGGCGTCTTGCAAAGCTGATTCCGAGAAATTCAACATAGACTCTTGCAACTTGTAATTAGGCTTCAAGACCCCGGGGGTGTCGGAAAAACAAATCTGCATGTCTTCCGTATTCAAAATCCCCATGATACGGTGGCGCGTGGTCTGCGCCTTAAAGGTCGCAATGGATATACGTTCCCCGACCAGGAGATTCATCAGCGTGGACTTTCCGACATTCGGATTACCTACAATATTCACAAAACCAGCTTTATGTGCCATAATTGCTCTGTTTTTTTCTTTGAATAAAAAAAACGCATCTATAAACGGATGCGTTCTTTTTTATGATGTCTTTTTGAAGGATTCTCTTTTATCCCTTATTTACTTACCTGCTCCGTCGTAGCCCCATTTCATATAAGCGGATCCCCATGTGAATCCGGCGCCGAAAGCGGTAAGAATCAGATTGTCTCCCTTCTTCAACTGTTGTTCGTAGTCCCACAAGGCCAAGGGCAAAGTGGCTGCACTTGTATTGCCGTAACGTTGGATGTTGAGCATCACTTTTTCCATCGGCAACTCCAAACGGTGTGCTACTGCCTCGATAATGCGTACATTAGCCTGATGAGGAATGACCCAAGCGATATTATCCTTGGTCAATCCGTTACGTTCGGCCACCAAAGCTGAAGCGTCGCTCATATTGGTCACGGCAAACTTAAACACCGTACGTCCTTCCTGATGGAGATAATGCAAGCGGTGGTCTATGGTAAAATACGAAGGAGGGCAAGCGGAACCGCCCGCTTTCATGCACAAGAACGGCAACCCTTTGCCATCCGTACGCAAATAGGCGTCCTTCCAACCCAAGTCTTCCGTAGTAGGCTCAACCAATACGGCAGCGGCTCCATCTCCAAAAATCGGACAAGTCGCACGGTCTGTATAATCGACCATTGAAGACATTTTGTCAGCACCGATAACAATAATCTTCTTATAACGCCCGCTTTCAATCAAAGCGGAAGCCGTATCCATAGCGAAAAGGAATCCGCTGCAGGCTGCCTGCAAGTCGTATGCAAAAGCATTCGTCAACCCCAACTTGCCAATGACAATAGAAGCCACAGAGGGGAAATGATAATCCGGAGTAGAAGTAGAAACAATCACGCAATCAATGTCTTCAGGATGTACTCCCGTTTTCTGCAATAACTGTTTCGCTGCCTTACGGGCCATATAGCTCGTACCCAAACCTTCTTCATTTAAAATACGCCTTTCCTTTACGCCGATACGAGTCATAATCCACTCATCGTTTGTATCAACCATTCGCGACAACTCGTCGTTGTTCAAGACATATTCCGGAACGTAACCGCCAATACCGGTGATTACCGCATTTATTTTTTCCATTCTTTATTCTGCTTTCTAAAAAAAGTAGCCGGAGAACAATAGTGCTCTCTGGCTATATCTCCCTCACTAATGATTAAACAGCAGCTTCTTTCACGATAGCCACCTTACCTCTGTAATAGCCACAAGTGGGGCAAACAGTGTGATAAATGTGGAATGCGCCGCAATTCGGGCAAACTGCCAACGTAGGCGCTACGGCCTTATCATGAGTTCTTCTCTTACGGGTTCTCGTTTTTGACTGTCTTCTTTTAGGATGTGCCATTTTCTTAAGTATTTAATTATTATCCAATATTTTTTTCAATTTATTCCAACGCGGATCTACCGGTTTGTCACTTTCTTCATCCGCGCTCTTCTCTTCCTCGGAACCATCTGGTTTCTCAGACGAAGTCACCAAATGTGCCGCCAATGCCTCCATCATTTCCACATTGCAATGTCCAGGTTCATGCACGTGTGTGAGCGGAACTTCCAGCACAATAAATTCGTAAATAATCCATGCGACATTCAATATGGCATCTTCGTATGGTAGTATCATCATATCCCCTTCGTCCGCATACTCATCCCCTAACTTTACGGTAAGCATACGTTCCGCCTCTATCTCCACGTCCATATCGTCAAGACACCGATCGCACGGCACATGTACCGTTCCTTTAATATGAAAGGTAAAAACATAAGCTCCCCCGCTTTCTCTTATCTTCAGATCTGCGTCTGCCTTACCGCTCCTCACTAAAGTCCCTTCCACAGCTTCAAAGAATGCTTCATCCAATGCAAACTGATATTCAGCGACATCAGTCCGCATGTTCTTCAAATCAATCTTATAACTGTCAAGTACATCCATTTGGGCTGCAAATTTACAAAAAATAAGCGATGGCGCACAATAAAAAGCACAAAAAACGTTCTTTTTAATACTTTTTCAACTCCACCCTAAAGGTTGTCCCCACACCGATTTCCGAACGTTTCACAAAAATACGTCCTTTGTGATATTCTTCCACTATGCGTTTGGCTAAGGACAAGCCCAGCCCCCAACCTCTTTTCTTGGTTGTAAAACCGGGACTGAAGACCGTCTGGAAATGATTTTTCGAGATACCTTTACCGGTATCCGTGACTTCAACAACCACTTTCCCCGCGTCTTCAAAAGCTGTTACCGTGATACATCCTTGTCCTCCCATCGCATCTATCGCATTCTTACAAAGATTCTCTATCACCCACTCGAAAAGCGGAGCACACATATAAGCCTTCAACGGATATTCCGGCAACAGGCAACGGATAGACACTTTATTGGATGTACGGCGGGAGATATAATCTATCACGTGTTCAAGCACTGTGGCGAACAATTCCTCACGGGGTTCCGGCAAAGAGCCGATTTTAGAAAAACGTTCGGCTATCATCTCCAATCGTTTCACATCTTTGTCCATCTCCGGGATAAGCTCATCATGGGGATAAGTCTCTTTTAAAATTTCAACCCATGCCATTAACGAAGAAATCGGGGTACCTAACTGATGGGCTGTCTCTTTGGACAAACCCACCCAGACTTTATTCTGCTCCGCCTTTTTGGAACTCAACAAAGCGAAAATAGCCACTACGACAAAAATAAGAACTACCCCCAATTGTATATAAGGATAGGAAGACAGCCGTTTCAACATAATGGAATCGTCATAACAGATTTCCATAAAATCACCATCAGCACCTTGAGAAGCACCTTCATTCAGATAAATACGAATCACCCGGCCTCCTTGCCGCATGTCTTCCGCCATTTGCTTTACCTCTCTCGTACTGTCGGCTGCATTACTTGCTTTCAACGACAAATTCCGATAGCTATGTATTTCTCCTGATTTATATTGCACGATGACCGGAATGGTATTATTTCCATTCAAAACTTTCAAAACCAAGGTTACATCGGTGTTTTCATCCGCATTGTTCAGCGTTCGCATGGCTTCTGCCCATACTTCCATGTTTTGGTGTTCACCCAAAGCCAAATCACGTACTAAATAGTTGGATATAATGAGAGACCCCACGGCTATCACGATGGCCATGACTACTAACAAAAACTTAACCTGCCTTATCCGGTCATACCACTGCATAACATTTAACTTCTTATACTCCTTTCCCCAAAACGGGCAATCCTCTTTTTTATTGCATCATTGACGCCATTCTATCATCGAAAAAGCGAATGCGCCGCTACTCGACACATCCGCTCGTTTATCCCAAAAAAATGTTCAAACCGGGGAGGCTACTTGATTAAGACACCTTTTCCGTTAATGACATAAAGTCCTTTCTTCAACGTTTTGAGAGCCTCTCGATCCGCAGCCTTCTTCACCAGCAGACCGCTTACGGTATAGACATCCACCCTCTGTCCTTTGGCAAGGACCGCATCAATACTCTGCCCCTCTACAACAGTAAAGTCATATCGCAGTTCCGGAGCATTGTCGAGGACATTGTTACCCCAGCTATCCGAAGCCTGTTGTATCTTCATAGCCGGTACGACCAAAGTATATGACCTTTGGCGGTAACTTCTTCTGTCAGTTCTATCTTGATTTCATTGTATTCGTCTCCCATATCCAAAGTGGCACTTACCTTTTCCTGCGTATCTTTATTGATAAGGTAAGCTTCTTCTTGAGAGTCTACATTGGTCACGGCAAAGGTCTCTTTCTGGAATTGCAATACGAAACTCTTCAAAGAGGTTACCTCGCCTTCTGCCGGAGTAATACCCGTAGGCTGGTAGTTGTAGTCTCAACCTTTTTACCCGTGACTCTATAAGTCAAGTTTACAGACACATTCCAATCTCCCTGAGCATTCAAAACTACCTTCTCCGGCACGACAAGCGTGTACATGCCTGCATCTGCGACTTCTCTTTCCAGCGTAATCAGGATTTGGTTTTCCTGCCCTTCACCTTCTACGGCCGAAACAGTAGCGGAAATCTGTCCGGACAAGCGACTCATCAAATACACAGCCGGAGCATCTTCTGACGTATTAATCGTAACGGGTGGTCGAATGCCAACGTGAAAGTAGATACCGTTTCAACTTCATCCTCGGAAGCTGGTTCTACACCGATTATTTCAATGACAGGACCTGCCTGATGTTCTACGATTGTATATTCGTAACGCACTTCTTTATTCTGCGGACCGGAAAGAACAAAACCCTCCCCAATCCTCTTTATTATCCGGACAGCTATACAAACCTTGCGGAATAACCAACTCATAAGTTCCAGAAGCTGTAATAGGTTCCCACTTTTCAGTTGCAAACATCAGCATGATTGTGTTATAGCCTTCACCATAATCAACACCTGATACTTCAATCTTTTCCTTTGTCTCTTTGTTCAACAAATAGGGCATTTCACAATTCAATGTTTCTATATATCCCTCATCATCATACTGTGCATTAATCACTGCATATTCGTCCGGAAGCTGTGATTTCGATATAACCGATTTCATCCAAGCCCTCACTTTCCGGAGCCGGAGCGAGAGCTTCCGGAACTTCTGTATGAATAGCCTTGCCTGTGTATTCCAAACGGAAGTTATCGGCCTTGAACCAATTTGAGGAAGCTACCTTGACTAATAATTCACCATTAACGACTTCCACACCGTCTACCGAAACATCCACGCCCGTAGCCTTATCTATTGCAGCGACATTGGCCGTTTTCACACCGGCAGTCAAAGTGAGTGTCGTACCTGCATCAGCAGCAACCAACGCAGTCAGCTATACACACCATCACGCAGGCCGGTTACCGTCTGCTGTACATGCATATTACTTGTTCCCCATGTATTGAACACGTAATCACCATGCGCATTGGTGATATTATAAGTTCCATTTGAATTTTCCTTCACGCCGGTATCCCCACCGTTGGCAGCGGTCCAAGGTGACAACCCTCCCGTTTCAAACGAAGGATTCTCAATCATGAAAGTATAGTCGAAAGTCTTGCCATTACCCGGGTAAGCCACCAACACGAAAGTCTTGGTAGCTTCTGCCAATTCTGTGCCGATAACCTGAATGGTTTCCAAAGTCACAGCTTCTTCCAAATCGGTATTCGCTTTGGTATATGCGGCGGTGTAGTTTGTTTTGTCTTCAGGATTATCCACAGTGGCATACATAGCAGACATCATGGCATCTTTGATTTGCTGACCAACTTTGGCATACGCCTCCGTGATTTCAGACAAAGAATTAGTCATGGCTATCACCTTGCTACAAGCATCAGTCAACGCGATGGCATCATCGTCTACGGTCCCGGTTGCCGCCATAAGCTCTTCTACTTTTGCTTTCATGGCCTTACCAATCTTCCTATCAGCCACTGCGACATCAAAGGCAGCCTGCAAAGCCGTACGTGCCTCTTCAAGAGAAACCTTCAATTTATCAATGCCCAACAAGCCGATATACGACAACTTGATATTTGTTATTCCAATCCAATCAGCCTTCTCTATCATTTCCAAGCCAAAAGTCAATGAACCATCAGTAACTTCAATGTTTTCCAATACCGGATTGGTATAAAGACCACCGGCATCCTGCAAAGCCACGGTTTGACCGTTTGCTGTGAAATTCACAGTAGCACCGTCATTCTTGAATGCATAAGCAGAAAGCTTATAGATTCCTGTCGGCAAATTATTCTTAGTATATATCAATGTTCCGGTAAATGCCACACCATTATTCCATGCTTCAATATAGCCCGGCTTAATCAAGCCCTGATGCCCCATTATTTTTATTGGAAGCACCATTATACTGATAGTTCTTATTAAAACCGGTAAACTCATTCACCCAGCCGTTCGTACTGTTGCCAATACCCTCAATAAAGATTGTGTAATCAAAAAATTCACCTTGATTAGGAACAGCATTCAAAATATATTCAATGTATGCATTTTCGCAAACTGTCTTTACTCCAGCAAAATCCTCAGGAGTAACAGCAGACTCCAGACCGGAAGTCTTCAAAGCCTCTTTGAATGCATCTGTGACACCAGCCCTTTTCTCTGTGGAGATAGAAATTACGTTTTCGCAGGAAACCAAATATTCTTCGATTTCCTTGAGCTTAGGCAGCACTTCCTCCACTTCGGTTTTGGTAGTTCTCATCATGGATATGGCAGAATTCAACTCTTCATCAGAACCTACCATATTCTCTGTTTCAGTCAAGGTCGCATTCACCTTTTCCATCAAGCCTGCATTCAAGCCTTCAGTTTGCAAACTTTTCAAAGATTCACGAACTAACTTATACTCATCTAATATTGTCATCTCACGATACAGTTTCATCTCACCTATCAACATCCACGACTGCTGCAAATCGAAGGTACATTCAAAACCCACCGTTATGGTTTTATCTTCGGAAAGAGTAAACTCCAATGTGCTCTGATAAAGATTCTTATTATAGAACGCATCTGCTGCCTGAGGAAAATTATCGGGATAGGGATCCAAACCGGAAACACTACCCAAAGTAGGAATTACAGCACTTTCTTCTCCTGCAATCATTTTGCCAAGAGATTTTGACGGTTCCACATCGAACTTTAATCCCCTGACGGAAAAAAGCATACCCCGTCATACGATACTTACCAGCCGGCAGAGTTATGTCCTGCTTGGCACTACCAACCGTACTTTCCAAAGCTCCCCAACCGGCATAAAAGCCATACACATTATACCCCTCTGAAGGCCCGTTATCGGTACAACCCACTAAAGTCCAGTCTGTCTGCTGGTCCTTGTCAATGCCCATAGCGGCATTCTTGATATAGTCGGACGTGATGTCTTTCCATTCACTCTGCGCCCAACCAACCACAGCGAATAAAACCGCTGTTAAACTTAGTAAAATCCTTTTCATTGTTTTAGAATTAGGTTAACTAATAAAATTATTCACTCTCAATCCCTCTAAAAAGAGGAATAATGTGCAAATATAACAATAATAATAAAAGAATCAAAAAAGAATAGAAGAAATCATTTTTTTTAATTTAACGTGAGTTCGATATAATTCAACACAAATGCCTCTAATTACACGACAGGAATGAAGAGGTCTTGAATTTCTATATCAACAGAGCGTCAAATGCAGCTCCGGAATCTTTCAATGCGAAAATTAAACGGTTCAGGGCACAACTTAGAGGAGTGGTTGATATACCGTTTTTCTTGTATTGGCTAACAATAGCCCACATGGGTTTACGGCTGCTCCTGAAAAATACAAAGGAAGAGAAAAACAGAATCCCACTAATG
>ENA-OQDM01000597-OQDM01000597.1-human-gut-metagenome-genome-assembly--contig:-NODE-597-length-19964-cov-1.207037_pt1 | contig 19964 bp, 25 predicted proteins | sample MGYA00242772_ERZ504605 | MGnify/ENA primary metagenome ERZ504605 (study PRJEB26092, sample SAMD00036348) | human gut metagenome | host: Homo sapiens | study: EMG produced TPA metagenomics assembly of... | reverse complement strand
GTCGGAAGACGCGGGGATCTTGTGAGTAAAATGATCCGCAAAAAAAGATGACCCGCAGGCCATTCCTTTCGCTTTATCTATTTTTTAAATTTCGGGTCGTCGGTAATGAGCAGTTTCCCGTGCATGGTGACCGCTTCCTGATCAAGAACATAAGACGGAGAGGACAGATCGTAAATGTCCTGATAAAAATTTGTCTTTGCCTGCCAGATGCCTGACGCTGTTTCAAAGAGAAGATCGTTGGTAAAAATCTTATCTTTATTTGACTGAAGCGCCGGAAGGATATCAGGGTGGATCTTCCTATAGTCCGGAGAAAGGTAGATCCAGAAAGGAATGCGGATCATGTCGTAGGAGAAACCCGAAGTGCGTGGTAATACACCATGTCTTCCGCATGATCGGAAAAGTAAATCATAGTTTTCAGATTCAAATGCTCTTTGGCGTATGTAAAGATACTGTGGAGCATTTCATCGGTGTAGGCCAGCGTGACATCATAGTTATAGTAAGGATCATCTTCGGGAATATCCGTGGATTTTCCGTATCCCACGGGGACGCGGGCCAGATAATTATAATGGCTGCCGTTGATGTGGATGAAAATGATACGCCTCCTGGCGGGCGGAAGTCTTTTCATGACTTTTACCGCTTCGCCGTCAAGGCTGTTTTCCCAATAGGACGCGTCACACCGTTCACCGATGACGGAAACGCCGGCACTGGCAAGAGAGCTTCTGTTCTGGAAAGAAATCCAGTCGGTGCGGTATCCTGCCGCTTTGGCAGCGTCTACCAGGCTGACGGCATCATTCAGAGCAGTTTTATTGTATTGGTTCGTATTGGTGAGAGCATAGCTCAGTGACATGACGGTTGTCGGGAAATTTGCGTATCCTTTATCCGCAAAGAAAAAGTCGGGGGATTTCGCCATGGCATCTTCCCAGGGTGTCGTCTTTACGGGGTAACCGGGTGTAAAGACTGCATATGATCGCGGCTTGCGCTTTCACCGATGACAATGATATGGGTGCCTTCTTCCGCTGTCTGGCCGGGAAGAAGGACGACAGCTTTCGCATTTTCGGCAAGGTGCCGGTTCAGCGTTTCCATGAGTTTGAAACTGCCGCTGCCCTTCTTGGCGGCATAATAAATCTGCAGCGGGAAAATATGTCTCATCTGCCGTAAGAAACCGCCGGAAAAAAGAATGGTAAATATGATAAAACCTATGAGGCTGCCGCGTCCGGCGGTGCGGAAGGGCGTCTCTGCCGTTTCCATGGACATGAAAAAACGGCGGGCGATGCAGAAGCAGGAAATCAGTAGGATGATGGCAAAAATCGCCACGGCGGCAATAAGGGCGGGTGCAGCCACCGTCTCGACAAATTCCGCCGCTTCACGGGCGTTTGTCATGGCGATAGCCATCAGGGCGAAGATATCCATTTCGCTTTTATAAATGATATAGTAGCCGATGTAGATCAGGGGTACGAGGATCATAAAAAAAGAAAAGAGGCCGGCTAAGACAGACCAGAGGAAAGCGCCCCGCTTCAGTTTCCATTTCCAGGCAAGGGACAGGTAAGAAAGGGAAAATAAAAGGGAAATCATGCTGTAATAGTCGCCGAGATACTTGTTTTCCGGCAGGTACATGTAACCATAAGCCCAGGTAAAGGCGGCAAACCATATGGAGGGTAAAAGGAGAGACGGAAAGAAATATTTCTTCAGAAATTCTTTTTTGAATATGATAAATAATCCCGTATTCGTGAGAAGAAGGACACCGGCGGAAGTCAAAAGGTGGGGGTTGGAAAGGCTCGGAAAAAACCGCTCGTCGCCGATGGCCCACAGAAGAGCAAGGACAAGGGAAATGGTGCCCAGTGTGCTGAGCACGATCGAACGTAAAATAGACGGCATAATATCTCCTTAGTATAGTGTGACTATATAATGATTTTCCTTATTATAATACAAAATAAAAAAAATCATTTTTGGAGAGCCGGAAGCGGGACTCCTGCGGGAGAAACGCAGGAGCGGCTTGCAGGAAATGCTTCTTTCCCGTACCATAAAATAAAGAGCAAGGGAGGCTGTATGGAACGATATTTCTTTTTTGATATAGACGGAACACTCACGACACCGCTTACTGCCGATTATCCGGACAGTGCAAGGGAAGCGGTCCGCCGGCTGCAGGAAAAGGGAAATTTTGTAGCTATTGCGTCGGGGCGCCTGCAGGCGGATGCCGTCGACGTGGCGGAAGAACTTGGTATCGATTCCGTGATTTCGACGGGGGAAATGGCGTGACCTGCTGCGGAAAGATCCTTTACCATGAAGGACTGCCGCTGGAGGCCTGCTTCCGTTTACTTGGTGAAATCGACGGGAAAAAACATCCATGGGCGGTGACGGCGGAAAATAAAAGCGGCGGACAACAAAGTACGATGACTACCTTAAGCGTGTGACGGACCGGTACTATGAAACAGTGGTGGACAGCCGTTACGATTACCGCAGGGCGGCGCAGATTTACAAGATCTTTATCGCCTGCGCCAAAAGGGAAGTAAAAGAGATTCCTCTGCACACGCTGCCCCATGTGTGGCTTACGAAAGGAACAATGCTTGTAGAACCTGTCCACAAAGAGAGGGGCATTTTTGAAATTATGAAGAGGTATAATGTATCCGATGACCGGATCGTTGTTTTTGGCGACGGACTGAATGACTGTTCCATGTTCCGTCCCGAGTGGATGACGGTCGCTATGGGGAATGCGAAGCCGGCTTTGAAAAAGAAAGGCGAGGTATATTACTGATGATGCCGATGATGATGGTATCTATAATGCGTGCAGACATTTCGGGTGGATATGAGTATGAATACCATAGCAAGGAAAACAAAATCGCCATTCTATGAGTGGCGATTTTGTTTTCACTGTGTACGGTTTGATTCTTCACGCAGAAGAGTACTTTTCTATAAACAAAAATATGACTGCCGGAGAGAAAATATTTTATATTGTATTGTTAACGAAAAGAGGAAGGGGATTATTGACAAAAGCTGCGTATTTCCTTAGAATATAAACTGATTTATTGCATTTGGCGAAAAGCAGTCCGCCTTGTTGTTATGAAACGCTGCTGTATGTAAAGCGAGGAAAAAATGGAAAGCAATTCCGGAGAAGTTCTTTTTGATATCTGCCATGTCTCCCATACTTTTGAAACGGAGGAAGGCAAAACTTTTGATGCGCTCAAAGATGTAACGGCACAGATCAAAAAAGGGGAATTTACCGCCATCATCGGAACGAACGGCAGCGGCAAGTCCACGCTGGCCCGCCATCTGAACGCGCTTCTCATACCGACGGAAGGAGAGCTTATTGTGGAAGGAATGCGCACTTCCGACGCCGGCCGTGTATGGGATATCCGCCAGAAGGTGGGCATGGTTTCCAGAATCCCGACAATCAGCTTGTCGCTGCCGTGGTGGAGGAAGATGTGGCTTTCGGTCCTGAAAATCTGGGCGTGCCTCCTGAAGAAATAAGAGAACGTGTGGATCTTGCATTGGAAAAGGTGGGGATGACATCCTATCGTAAACAGGCGCCGTCCATGCTTTCCGGCGGGCAGAAGCAGCGTGTGGCTATTGCCGGCGTTCTTGCCATGAAGCCCGACTGCATCGTTCTTGACGAACCGACTGCCATGCTTGATCCGAAAGGGCGTAAGGAGGTCATGGACACGATCCATGAGCTGAATAAAACAGAGGGGATCACCATCGTCCTCATTACCCATTTCATGGAGGAGGCGGTCACGGCGGATCATATCCTTGTTATTGACAGGGGTGTCCTCAAGATGGAAGGGACACCGAGGGAAATATTTTCACAGGCGGATAAGGTGACGGAAATCGGTCTGGACGTGCCTGTCCCTGCGGATCTGGCAAGACGCCTCCGCAAGAAAGGGATGGCAGTTTCCGAGAAATGTATGACCGATGAAGAATTGGGAGAGGCGTTATGTCCATTTGTGTCGAAAATGTAAGTTATATATACGGGAAGGGAACTCCTTTTGAACGGGCGGCGGTTGAAGATATCGACCTGACCATAGATAAAGGAGAGTTCATCGGCATCATCGGCCATACGGGGAGCGGCAAGTCTACACTCATACAGCACCTGAACGGCCTCCTTCATCCGTCCGTGGGGAAGGTAACCGTAGACGGCGTGGATCTGGCGGAAAAGACAAAAGAAGCTATGGTGAAGCGCCATTCGGTGGGCATGGTTTTCCAATATCCCGAGCATCAGCTCTTTGAAGAAACCGTAGCAAAAGATATTGCTTTCGGTCCGCAGAACCAGGGCTGTGATGAAGAGGAAACGGAAAAACGAGTAAAGAGTGCCATGCGCTTCGCGGGGATTGATTATGAAACATTTGCCGAACGGTCGCCTTTCCGCCTTTCCGGCGGCCAGCAGCGCCGTGTGGCCATCGCCGGCGTGATTGCCATGCATCCTGATTTTCTGATTTTGGATGAACCTTCTGCTGGGCTGGATCCTGTGGGGCGGCGGGAAATATTCAGCCGTATTCAGGGATGGTATAAAAAAGGCGTGTTTTCCGTCATTCTTGTGTCCCACAACATGGATGACATTGCCCGTCTGGCGACCCGTCTTCTTGTCATGCATCAGGGGCGCCTCGTCCTTGACGGGGAGCCTATGGATATTTTCCTCCATCACAGGGAGACGCTGAAGGAATGCGGTGTGGATGCGCCGCCTTTGACACAGACGCTTCTCTATCTGAAGGGAAAAGGAATTCCTGTGCCGGAAACCGCACGGACAGTGGAAGAGGCGGCGGAAAAAAATGTATGCTGTGCTGGGAGGAGGGAAATAATGCTTACCGATATTACGCTGGGTCAGTATTATCCCGGAGATTCATTCCTCCACCGTATGGACCGCGGGCAAAAATTCTCTGTACCATGATTTTTATCTGTGCTATTTTCCTGGCGAACAATCCATGGTCTTACCTGCTTGTGACGGTATTCACGCTGGGATGCATCATGATTTCGGGCGTGTCGCCTGTCATGGTCTGGAAAGCGGTGAAGCCGCTCTGGGTCATTCTGGTATTTACGCTCCTGATCCATGTGCTGACCACGCCGGGGAAGGAAATATTCGGTTACGGGTTTATCCATATTAGTGAAGAAGGTCTTAGGAACGGTCTTTTTATGACGCTCCGTCTTGTATTTCTTATCGGCTTTTCTTCGCTCCTGACGTATACTACGAGCCCTATCGTCCTGACAGACGGGATTGAAGCGCTTTTAAATCCGTTCCGCCGTTTCGGCGTGCCTGCCCATGAACTGGCAATGATGATGACCATCGCGCTCCGCTTCATTCCGACACTGCTTGAGGAAACAGATCGGATCATGAAAGCTCAGGCTTCCCGCGGTGCTGATTTTACCAGCGGGAATTTGTGGCAGAAAGCGAAGGGGATGGTGCCCCTTCTTGTACCTCTCTTCATTTCCGCGTTCCGCCGCGCCGATGATCTGGCGACCGCCATGGAAGCGCGGTGCTACCGCGGCGGGGAAGGGCGTACGAAAATGCATCAGCTGGCGTATACGTCCAGGGACAGGCTGGCGTTTATCACAGTCTTTCTTGTGACAGCCGTTTTGCTGGCCATGTATTTTTATTTCAGGACATAAAAAAAGACATCTTTTCCTTTTGCAGGGAGGAGATGTCTTTTTTGCTGTGTGGGCAACAGAGCCTGCTATACGCTCCACGGTGCATAAGAGCCGCAGATTGTCTTTTCCGTCAATTCTTTTGTAACAGGCGTGAAGTATACTTTGAGAAGGCAGAGTCCGTGGGCAGGAGCGGTGGCGCCAAGGAATTTTCTGTCTTTTGCTTCCAGTATCTCCCGCAGATCTTTGGGAGTCAGTTTTCCGGTGCCTGCATCAGCGAGCGCGCCTGCGATATTTCTTACCATATGGTAAAGGAATCCTTCTCCGGTAACGAAAATATGAAAGAAGAGATGCTTTTTGATGATCCGTATGTCATGGATAGTACGGACCGGACTGGCAGGAACGGAATTATTCCCGCGGAATGAGGTGAAGTCATGAGTGCCTGACAGCACTTCTGCCGCTTTTTCCATTTTTGAAATATCCAGTTTTCGTCCTGCCTGCCAGGCATACCGTTTAAAGAAGGGAGGGCAGTCTTTTTCTTCGGTCAGAAGGTAGCCGTAGGTTTTTCCATAATTGTTCCTGCGCACGGAAAAATCATAGGGCACTTCTCTGCTTTCCGTTACACGGATATCGGGAGGAAGGAGAATATTCAGAGCGAATATGAAACGATCGCCGGGTATGGAAGATTCCGTATAAAAGGTGCATTCCTGCCCGTAGGCATGAACGCCGGCATCCGTGCGCGCGACGAAGTAGAGCGTGGTTTTCGTACCTGTCAGTTTTTGGAGGGCAGTTTCAAGAATTTCCTGGACGGTTATACTGTTTTCCTGCCGCTGGAACCCGCTGTATGCCGTTCCTTCATAGGCAAGAGTGATCCGGATGTTTCTCATGACGGGCCGCCTCTTTTCATTTCCTTTTTCGCGCGGGAAAAATTGAGGAGAAGGCGGTTCAGATTAGAGATGATTTCTTTTTCTGACAGAGGAAGAGAGCCTAAGAACCAATAATCAAGGATAACACCGGCAAACCCCGAAATCATGAAAGACATTTCCACTGCATTGTACGCAGCATCACAGCCCCCTTCTTCCACCAGACGGCTGAATACGTAACGCTGGCGGATAATCAGGCGGTCGATGAAGCTTCGTGTGGAAATATGGTGGAAGAGAAGTCGGAGCTGTTCTTCGTGGGCGGTGATGTAACGGAACAGTTTTTCCGTGAGTTCCGAAATATTCGCCGCCGGCGCGATGGGATAGTACTCGTCAATAATATTTCCAATGGCTTCGACATATTCGTTCTCAAGGGTGTCCAGAAGGTCATGGATGTCTTTGTAGTGGAGGTAGAAAGTCCCCCGTCCGAGCATGGCTTTTCTCGATATTTCCGCCACGGTGATTTCAGAGATACGCCTGCTTTTTAACAGTTCAAAGAAGGCAGCCCGGATGGAAAGTTCCGTCTTGCGGAACCGTAAGTCCTTTTTTTGTCGGTCATTGTTGAACACTTTCTCTAAAACAGTTTCATAAAAGGCACTTTCATGGGAATTGCCGATAGCCTTTACAGTTAGCCTAAGTATATAATACATTTGAACGATAATCAACAAATGTTTATTAAAATTCTTTCGGGAGGAATACATGAAAAAGTTCGCGGTTATCTTTGCCGCTGTATGGGTCGGCTTTTCTCTTGTGCTGACGGGGTGTGGGAATAAAAAAGAGGTGGAAACGAAAGCGGTGCTTGTCAAGACGATGGTTGTCGGAGAAACGGCAAAAGCAGAAAGCCGTAAGTTTTCCGGCACGGTTCATGCTATTTTGAATCGCCGCTTGCTTTTCAGGTGGGGGGGCGGATTACGCGCCGCCTCGTTTCTTCCGGCGACCGTGTCACGGCGGGACAGATCCTTATGACGGTGGATTCCAAAGATGCATCGGAACAGGCTGCCGCCGCCGCGGGCGCGTTGAATGCGGCGGAGGCGCAGTATCGTCTGGCGTCATCCACGATGGCCCGTTATGAAAAGCTTCACGAACTTCAGGCAATTTCTGATTTGGCGATGGATCAGACAAAGAACCAGTATGAATTGGCATCGGCCCAGCTTTCCCAGGCGCAGGCTGCTCTGGCACGGGCGGAAAATAATCTGGGTTTCACGTCGCTTACGGCAGACCGTGACGGCGTGGTGGGAAGCACGCTTTACGAAGTAGGTCAGGTGGTCAGCGCAGGAACGCCGGTCGTTCTTATCGTGGATGATACGAAAAAAGATGTCCATATTCCTTTACGGAAAAGCAGTACGGAAAATACTCTGTCGGCCTTCCCTGCACAGTCACCTTCTGGGCGTTTCCTGATCTGCAATTGAAGGGAACAGTCAGAGAAGTGGCGGCAGCGCCAAATACGTCCACGGGAACTTATGACGCAAAAGTGACACTCATTGACGCGCCTTCCGATGTTGTGGTGGGAATGACGGCGGAAGTATCTTTTGATGACCCGCAGGGGAATGAACAGATCATGGTGCCGCTTTCTGCTATGGCTGCACAGTCGGAGCAGCCTGCCGTGTGGATCGTGCGGGATCATAAAGTATATCTGCAGAAGGTGGAAACGGGACAGTATGGGAATGATACGGTAGAGATCGTTTCAGGCCTGCAGAAAGGCGACCGTGTAGTGACCGCCGGTGTGCAGAAACTGCATGAAGGGGAAGAGGTACGGTTATGAAAGGCCTGAATCTGGCAGAATGGGCGATCAGGCATAAACAGATTGTCTATTTTTTCATTATCGCCATCATTACGGGCGGATTGTGGTCCTATTTCCATCTGGGGCGCAGCGAAGACCCTGATTTTACAATCCGACAGGCCGTGGTTACGGCTGCATGGCCGGGCGCTTCGGCGCAGCAGATCACGCAGCAGGTGACGGATCCTTTGGAAAAGAAACTGCAGGATACCAAGGGGCTCGATTATATCAAATCTTTCACCCATGACGGTAAAACCGTGATTTATGTCAATCTGAAAGATTCTGTACCGAAAGAGGAGATGCAGACCCGCTGGCATGAAATACGCAATCTGGTCAATGATGAATGGGGCAGTCTGCCGTCGGGAGTCATGGGGCCTTATATTAATGACCGGTTTGATGATGTGTACGGCTCTATTTACGCCGTCACGGGAGACGGATTTTCTTATGAAGAAAAACGTAAATATGCGGAAAATATCCGGCGGCGCCTGACAGGTGTGGAGGATGTGCAGAAGGTAGAACTTCTTGGTGTTCAGAAGCAGGAAATTTATGTCGAAATGGATCAGAATAAGCTGGCTTCTTTCGGCATGAGGCCGTCAGACGTGTTTGCCATGCTGCAGCAGCAGGGCGCGATGATGCCTGCCGGTATGATCCACACTGATTCCAGAAATGTGGCGATCCGTGTAGAAGGGCTTCTGGATACGGTGGAGTCACTGAAAGAACTTCCGATCCACGTGGGAGAGCGTTCTTTTCATCTGGGCGATGTGGCGTCAGTCACGCAGATGTATGCGGATCCGGAAACATCTCTCATGTATTTCAATGGAAAACCGGCGGTAGGAATTGCCGTATCTATGGCGCCCGGCGGAAATAATCTGGTTCTCGGGAAAAATCTGGAGAGAGAAATTGAAAAGAGAAAGCGGAACTTCCTGCCGGCCTGGATATCGAGCAGGTGGCGGATCAGCCGTCGGTGGTGAATGATTCTATTCATGAATTTACAAAATCCCTGCTGGAAGCCATCGTCATTGTCATGGCGGCCAGTTTCCTGTCACTGGGATTTTGGAGCGGGATCGTGCTGGCGTTGTGCATTCCGGTGGTGGTATGCGCTTCCTTTATTTACATGAAATGGCAGGGGATCGATCTCCATATCGTTTCTCTCGGCACGCTCATCGTATCGCTCGGTCTTCTTGTAGATGACGCGATTATCGTGATTGAAATGATGCAGGTCAAACTGGAAGAAGGGATGGACCGTCTGGCAGCGGCACAGGCGGCGTATAAAGGATGTGCGAAACCGATGCTGGCCGGGACGCTTATCACGGCAGCGGGTTTCATTCCTGTCGGTTTTGCCGCAGGGCAGACGGCGGAATATGTAGGCGCCTTCTTTTGGGTTATCGCCTCTACGCTTCTTCTTTCCTGGGTGGCATCCATCTTTGTGAGCCCGGTTCTGGGGTATCGTTTCATCAGGGTGAAGGCGGGAGAAAAGAAATCCGCTTTTGCGGACAGGGCTTACCGATTGTTTTATAAGGCAATCGCCTGGTGCATCCGTTTCAAAAAGACGGTTATCATAGGCACAGCAGCGATTTTTGCAGGGACAGTGGCACTTATTCCTTTTGTGAACCAGGAGTTCTTCCCCGATTCCGTACGGCCGGAAATCATTCTTGATGTGAACCTTCCTTCCGGCGCATCCATAAAGGAAACGAAAGAGGTCATGGCAGGCATTGCGGACAACTTATACGGGGATGATCGGGTGTCTTCCTTTTCCACTTATATAGGGGACAGCGCGCCGAGATTTATTTTGCTTTTTGATCCGCTGGCGCCGGAAGACAGCCACGGACAGATGATCCTCGTGGCGCGCGACAGCAAGGTGAGAGACAGTCTTCATGATGATACGCTGGCATTTATCGCGGAACAATATCCGGATGCAAGGGCCCATGCCCGTCTGATTACCACGGGGCCTCCTGCTGAATACCCGATCATGCTGCGGCTTTCGGGAAAGAATGTGGAAGATACGGTAAAGTTTGCCAAAGAAGCGGCGGCTCTTGTTTCTCAGTATCCCGGTATGAAGAATGTCAGTATGGATTGGCCGGAAGAAACACCGGTTGTCAGGTTAAAAATCGATCAGGATAAAGTAAGGAAACTGGGGGGAGATAATTATTCCATTTCCCGGGATCTGTATGTGAAATTGTCAGGCTATAAAGTAGCGGAATCCTATCAGGGCAATCAGCTCGTGCCGATCAGCTTCCGGCTGGAAGGAAGCAATGCGGCGCGGCTGGCCGATCTTTCTTCCCTCCCTGTCCATGTGGGGAGCGGACGGTATGTGCCCCTTGGGGAAATCGCGGATATTTCCTATGAGAATGAAACAAGCACGATCTGGCGGCGCGATCTGCACCCGACCATCACTATCCGCGGCGAAACCGGCGGGGGATAAGACAGCCGATTCCGTAGTCAATGAACTGTACGACCGGACGCTTAAGGAATTTAGAGAACATCTGCCTGACGGTTATACGCTGGAAAAAGACGGGGCTATAGAAAACAGTGAAAAATCCGTACAGTACCTGGCGGCGCCGGTTCCGATCATGATTTTCCTTATCCTTATGATTCTGATGTTTGAGCTAGATAAGATTCCGCTGATGGTAATTGCGGGCATAACCGGGCCTTTGGGACTGATCGGTGCGATTCTGTCGCTGTTTCTTACGCGGCAGCCCATGGGATTCGTATCCATTGTCGGTATGCTGGCCTTATCCGGCATGGTTGTCCGGAACAGCATCATCCTTCTTGACCAGATCCGCCAGCATTTGGCAGATGGGAAGAAGCCTTATGATGCGGTCATCGAGTCGGCGGCGCTCCGTTTCCGGCCGATCATGCTTTCCAGCGTAACCGATGTACTTGGTTTTGTTCCGCTGATTCCCAGTCCGTTCTGGCGTCCCCTTGCCGTATCGTTTATCGGCGGACTTCTCCTTGCGACTGCTATAGGATTACTGGTCGTTCCTGCGCTTTACTGCTGGTACTATAAGGTGGAAGGGCCGAAAGCATCATAAAAATACCGATACCGCACTATCTCTGAAAAAGTCAGACATATTTTCAGGGAGTCCGGTATCGGTATTTTCAATTGGGAAGTTTATTTTATGATAAAGACGGGGCATTTTGCATTCTTCAAAATGCCGCTGGAAACGGAACCCATGAAAAGGCTCTTGAGACGCGCCGCGGCCGCGGCTGCCCGTGATGATCAGGTCGGCACCGATTTCTCCTGCCAGATAGAGGAGCATGGGTACCGGTTCCCCCATTTCAAGAAGAACCTTATGGGGGATGTTTTCAGGAATGAGTTTTTCGACTTCCGCCATGTCGACCTGGTCGGGATCATCATCCGCAGGGATGGTGCTGTTTAAAATCGTTGCGACATAGAGTTCTGCGCCGTCTGAGCACTGCGCCAGGGAAATGGCCTGGTTCAGCGCTTTTTTCGCATGGCTGGAACCGTCATAGGGGACGAGAATCTTTTTGAAATCCAGCATAATAACCGCCTTTCTTTTTGTGATGGAGAAATCTGGTTTTTCTGTGCGGAAAATAAAGAAATACCTGTGAAAATATCGGCTGCACCGGAGGGAGAAAACACCGGCCCTCTAAAGGTCGGCGTTTCGTCTTACGGGAAATTATTTCACAATGAATACAGGCGCCTCCACGTGGGTCAACAGGTAATTGGATACGGAGCCGAGGAGCATGCCCGTAAGGGCGCCCAGGCCGCGGCTGCCCATGACAACCAGGTCTGCGCCGATTTGGTCTGCCGTATTTTCAATCAGCATGCCGGGGTCTCCGGTTTTGGCGATATATTCCGCTTCGATTCCTTCAGGGACGGCAGCTTTTGCTTCATCAAGAGTTTTATCAGCCGGGCGGAAGTGGATGGCCTGCATCTGTTCATTGATGTAAGCCCTTTCCAGATTATTCATGCTCAGCGCGGAAACATCTTCATCAACAGTGATGATATACAGCTTTGCGCCGTCACAGCACTGCGCCAGTGATACAGCCTTTGCCAGGGCACGCTTTGCGTGTTCCGACCCGTCAAAGGGAACAAGGATTTTTTTGAAAGTAAGCATGACGAACCTCCTTTTCCGCGGTATTTCCGCTGTACTATTTAATAATAAGGATGGGGCATTTCACGTTGCTTGCCAGATGGCTGGAAACGGAACCCATGAAAAGGCTCTTGAGAGCGCCGCGGCCCCGGTTGCCCATGATGACCAGGTTGCAGTTTTTTTCAAAGGAGAGATCCAGCAGGACGGATCCCGGATTGCCTACACGGAAAATCAATTCATGAGGAATATCCTCGGGAATGAGTTTTTCTGAATCATCCAAAATAACCTGCCCGGGGTCTTTCTTTTCCGGTTCTTTTTTATCGGCATCAAAGACATATGCTTTTTCCCGCGCGATTTTTTCCATCGGCGGCATCGGCCGGGAAACGGTCGCAATGAAAAGTTTTGCGCCGTCGCAGCATCTTGCCACGGAAACGGCACGGTCAAGAGCCCGCTTCGCATACTCGGAACCGTCGTAAGGTACAAGAATCCGTTTGTAATCTAACATGATCATCAGCCCACCTTTCTTTTATAAATGAAATTCCAGGGAGAAAAATCTTCTCTCTTTAATTACATTTTAACATAGTTCAAGGGGGGAATACAAAAATATGATTCATAAAAAGGAAAATATTTTTTGAAAATGCTTTTATCCGAGTCTGTGATGTGGTAAAATAAATTGTATTTACCAATACAAAGATTTTGTTATACTGTGGATTTATAGATTGAGGCGGAAGGCCGGAGAGAAGAAGGAAAGAAATGATCAGAAAAGATATCCGCAACATTGCGATCATCGCCCATGTCGATCATGGTAAAACCACTCTTGTGGATGCCATGCTGAAGCAGAGCCATATTTTCAGGGAAAATCAGAAGGTGGCGGAACGCGTCATGGATTCCAACCCGCTGGAACGGGAACGGGGAATTACAATCCTGGCGAAGAATACGTCTGTCATGCATAATGGTGTGAAGATCAATATCGTAGATACGCCCGGGCATGCCGATTTTGGCGGGGAAGTAGAACGTATCCTGAACATGGTGGACGGTGTCCTGCTCCTTGTTGACTCCCATGAAGGCCCGATGCCCCAGACGAAGTATGTTCTCCGTAAAGCTCTTGAGCATCACCTGAAACCGATCGTCGTCATCAATAAGATTGACCGTCCTGACCAGCGTGTGTCTGATGTGGAAGGGGAAATTCTTGAACTTTTCATCGAGCTTAATGCTGATGATGAGCAGCTTGATTTTCCGCTGATTTATGCGTCCGCCAGGAGCGGCATCGCCAAACTCCATATGAATGATGAAGGGAAGGATCTGCAGCCTCTGTTTGATACGATTTTGGAACGGATTCCCGCTCCGGAAGGTGATCCGGATGGAGGACTGCAGATCATGGTGACCACGCTGGAAGCCGATGATTATCTCGGCAAAGTGGCAATCGGCCGTGTGACCAGGGGAACGGTCAAGCAGGGAATGGCCGTGGCTATTACGGATGGAGAAAAAATCCGTACCGATCATGTAGGACAGCTTTTCAACTGGCAGGGAATGAAACGTACTCCCGTCGCCGAAGCAGGCGTGGGGGATATCGTGGCGATGGCAGGATTTAAAGACATCAATATTGGTGAAACGGTAGCCGATGCCGCCAATCCGGAAGCGCTCCCATCCATTCATATCGATGAACCGACGCTGTCCATGGTTTTCCATGTCAATAAAGAGTCCTTTCGCGGGAAGAAGAAGGCGATTTTGTTACATCCCGCCACATCCGCGCCCGCCTGATGAAAGAAATTGAAACGAACGTGGCTCTCCGTGTGGAAGAAACGGAAACATCCGATGCATTCCTCGTTTCCGGCCGGGGAGAACTTCATCTGTCCGTTCTCATTGAAACGATGAGGCGGGAGGGGTTTGAATTAGAAGTATCTAACCACAGGTTATTTATAAAACAATCAACGGCAAGCGCTGCGAACCTTTGGAAAGGCTGACTGTTGAAGTGCCGCAGGAATTTATGGGGGCTGTCATGGAAGGACTCGGTCCGCGCCGCGCGGAAATGATTTCCATGGAGGAACTGGCAGGATATATGAAGATGGATTTTTCCATTCCTGCCCGCGGACTTTTGGGATTCAGAAATGAACTTCTCACCACCACTCGCGGCACAGGCATCATGTACCATGTATTCCAGGGATATGCGCCGTATAAAGGGGATATTCCCGAAAGAACGAGAGGCTCGCTTGTCGCTTTCGAAGCGGGCACGACTACCGCTTACGGCCTGAATTCCATACTGGACAGAGGGGAACTTTTCCTTGGCCCGGGCGTGGAAGTTTATGAAGGCATGATTGTCGGCGAAAATGCCCGTGAGCAGGATATGGACGTTAATCCCTGTAAGAAGAAGCATCTGACAAATACCCGTGCTTCCGGTTCCGATGATGCCATTAAACTGCCGCCGTGCCGCCTCTTTACCCTTGAATCCGCTTTGGAATGGATAAACGATGATGAATTGGTGGAAGTGACGCCTTCCAGTATCCGCATGCGCAAGATGGTTCTTTCCAAGCAGCTCCGCTACAAGAATGCCAATGCGAAGAAGAGCCAGAGCGGACAGTAAGAGTTGGTGCTATAATAAAATACATAGATATTTCTGATTGTGTGTAGTAAAAGGAGGTATAGAGAAATGAAATTTGTTTCTTTATGCCTCCCTTTTTATGATGTTTTCAGAATGACAGGGTGGCATAATGGAACCAAAAAATTCAGATCCGGCAACCGTATACTTTATAAAGTGTTTGATCAAAAGGTATATCGATGATGATGTGGGCTCCTTTGCGTCAGAAGCGTCATACTGCTTTATCCTCGGGCTGATTCCGTTTATGATTTTCTTGGTGAACTGTATCTTGTTCTTTGCGGCGCCCCAGCTTGATACGATCCTTAATCTGCTGCAATATCTGCCGGCCCAGTTTGCGGCGAGTATGGAGGAAAATATCGCCCGTATCATCGCGGGGCGGAGTACGATATGGCTTTTTGCCGGTCTCGGCGGTGCAGTGTGGACCGCTTCACAGGGGGACGACCGTCCTTGTCCGCGGGGATGGATAAAATATTTTTTCAGGACAGAAATATCCAGTCCTGGCTCAAGGTCAGCCTGAAAGCCTGCTTCTTTACCGTATTTCTTGTATTTGCCATGATTCTTTCTCTTACGCTGATTGTCTTTGCCAATGCCATCATATTCCTTGTACAGGACTATATCATGGAACTGCCGTCTGTCTTCTGGCAGGTCTGGCGGCCGTCGCGGTATGCCATTCCTTTTGTGGTTATGAGCTTGTCTTTATCGGCGTTTTTACCGTTATGCGCCAAGCAGGTACATCACGAAATGGATACGCATCATTCCTGCTTCCTTTCTGGTGGCGGCGGCCCTCCTTTTCCTGACTGCAGGGTATGGTTACTATATCCTCCATATATCGGGCATGGGCGTCACTTACGGTTCCCTTATCGGCCTGATCTTCCTCTTTCTCTGGATCCATCTGGCGGTCCAGATTATTCTTGCCGGCGGTGCGATGATTATGGCATGGGAAGATATGCGTCACCGGCGCCTGTAAGAATGTTTCCGGTGGCCGGCCGGAAGAATTACAGACATCCAAAATAAAAAGTGATAAAAATAATGGAAGCAAAATTGAGAAACCCGTTGTAACAGGAGGAAATAAAATGCAGATCCAGGTAATTGACCATCCGCTTATTCAGCACAAATTGACGATTATGCGTCAGAAAGAAACCAGTTCCGGTGATTTCAGAAAGCTTCTGAAGGAAATCACACTGCTCATGGGGTATGAACTGACTCGTGATCTGCCTATGGAAGATATAGAAATTGAAACGCCTCTTGAAGTGATGAAAGGAAAACGTGTGGCAGGGAAGAAAGTAGGGATCGTCCCTATCCTCCGGGCGGGATTCGGCATGCTTGACGGGCTTCTGGAACTCGTTCCTTCTGCCCGTGTAGGCGTCATCGGCTTGTACCGCGACCCCGTTACGGCAAAACCTGTGGAATACTACTGTAAACTTCCCGATGTGGAAAACCGTGGTTTCATATTGATTGATCCCATGCTGGCGACCGGGGGGAGTGCCGTGGCAGCTATCGACATGATGAAGGCGAAAGGTGTAAAAAATATCAAATTCATGTGTCTTGTCGCTGCGCCGGAAGGTGTACAACTCGTGAACGACGCGCATCCGGATGTGTCGATCTACACCGCCGCCCTTGACCGACGGTTGAATGAAAAGAAATACATTCTTCCGGGACTCGGCGATGCGGGAGACAGGATTTTCGGGACGAAGTAAAAGAAAGAACAGAAATAAAAAATGTCCGCCTTTATTTACGTGAGGCGGACATTTTCATCAGAAAGGGAGAACATGGAATTATTGGATTTACGATTCAGCGAAAAGACACTGAAGATTTTAAAAGGGATGGCGGGGCAGGTTTTTGAAAAGTACCGATGCGATCCGTCCATTTTCCATCCTGTATATCTCCTGCCCGTCGGTATTTATACCGGCAGAAAATGCTATATAATGACGCAGGAAATGACGGGCAGGGTGGCCGGCGGAAAAAAGACGGATGTTTTGGAATGGGTCTTCCGTGAAGCGGAAGAAAAAGAAATCCACTCGAGCCGCCCTGCCGTGGTGCAGGAAGATCATGCCCTTCAAAAAGAAATAAAAGAAGTGCGGATTATCAATGAGAAGAAGACGCTTTCCCGCGGAAGGAAGGCGGAATACCGCGTGTATCTTACAAAGGCAGTCCGTTTTATCTTTGAAAAGGGATACCTGCAGATCAGGAAACCTGTTTATTTCTCCCCTTTCCTCAATTTGGAAGATGATGGGGAAGAATGCAGGGAATGGGAAAAACTGGACAATCTTCCTGAAGAATGGGAAGAAGCATATGATGTAAATACGGAAACAGAAATCTTGGCTTATAAGAAATAAAGTCCCCTCTTTTGGGAGAGGACTTTATCGTAGGTGTCTCGCAGTAAAAAAACCTCCTTGCGGAGGCTTGAAGTTGAAACGTTATTTTTTGGGCGGATAGGTTTGGAATCCGGCAGGAGAAAGCCGGGCTGTTTTCAGCATATAAATCATGATGCCGAAGACGGTAACGAGCGTCCCGTAAAGAATGATATCCCATCCGCAGCCGTATACAGCGTATACGCTGTATACACCGCCGATGATAGCTGCTATATTCGGCAGTTTTGCTTTTGCTGCAGAGATGCCTTCTGCTTTCTGCAGATCGGGAACGGCAGCCATGGCAAGCAGGTAGGGAATGAGATTGACCATGACGGCAAGATTGATAAGGACATTGAACTGCTTTAACAGAGAGGGGCTGATTGTAGACAGCGTCAGTAGGGACTGGATACAGACCAAGGTCCCGATTGCCATGTAAGGCGCATAGAAACGATTGACTTTCCGGAGATAGGAGGGAAAGTGGCCGATGGTGGCAGCCTCTCTTACCACCTCGGAGATGGTGAATTGCCATGCGGTGAGGGATACGAAGCAGGAAATAACAAGCATGGCAGATACCATGTGTCCCACCGTATTTCCGAACATGGCTGCGTAAGCAAGGCCGAAAGGCGCACCGGCAGATACCAGCTCTGTATGAGGAACAAGCCCCCCGATAATCGCCGTGGAGGTCATGTAGCATACACCGGCAATCATCGTTCCTGCCAAAACAGCGACAGGCACATTCTTTTCAGGGTTTTCCACCGTGTCGGAATTGGCGCAGGCTGTTTCGAGACCGAGGAATGCCCAGAGAATGACGGCGATGGAATCGCGCATGGTGAGATAGAAAGGCATATCATGAGGGTTCCAGGCAGCCACATAGATGTCCGGGCTGAAAAAATACCAGCCGCAGAGAAGAAGGCCAATGACCGGAAGAAGAATGCAGATCATGCCCAAAGAGGTGAATTTGCCGAATTTTTTCGGTCCGACAAGGCTGATGGAAGCGGCGATGGCAAGCGTGCTGATGGTTGCCAGACAAACTTCCATGGGAGAAAGGTCAAAACCGAAAACGTAAGAACCGTAGCTGACTACGCCGGTGGCGATAGCCACGTTGGCGATAATCAGGGAAATGGCATAAGTGTAGTTGGAAAGGAAGTTTCCAAGACGGCCGAACCGGTATTCCGCGTAACCGCCCATGCCGCCTACCTTTTTGCTGTACATGCCGCATTTGGCAAAAGCGTAGGCAAGAATAGTAGCGCCGATAGAGGCAAGAATCCAGGCGAAAATGGAAACCGTACCGATTTCCGCGAGTGTTGCCGGCAAAAGAATAATGCCGGATCCCATCATGTTGATGGCGGTGACTGTGGTGAGCTGTACCACTCCCATTTTTCTGCTTTCAGACAATGTAGTTCCCTTCTTTCTCGTACCAATTTCCGACACATATTCGGAACGGGGGAAGATATTTGTCCGGAATCTCACCGGAATGCCCGATTTTCAGGCATAGGCAATCCCCATTTACTTTCGTTATGGTGAAAGAAACAGGGAAACAAAGAAAACCGTTCACTTCGAGAAGTACTCCGCAGCTCAGCTGCACTTTCATGCAGGGCGCGTAATATTTTTGCTGAAAGAAATATACCACAGATAAACAGGAAGTACAATAGGAAATTTCAAAAAATATATTTCTTTATCCTTGAGGACTTTTGAGGACCTTTGAGGAGAAGAAAGAAAAATGAAGAAAAACGAAAAAAATGGAACGCTATCGGATATTGATATGGATTGGCGTGATACATCATGATACATTCAGATTTCCGGGGGCTATAAAAATGGAAATCTTGAAACGCCGTTTTTATCGGTTTTTTAAAAATATTCTGGGGAAGGACAATGATTTCAAAAATGGATATTTATTCATTCTGATAAATATGTTGCAAAAACAATGGATGCAGTCCGGGATCCGATTGTCCTGTGAGAGGCTGAAATCTCCTCATTCTCCCTAGTATGGACTTTATTTGCTCGAAATGATTTTGAAATTGATAAGAAACCTTATGTAATTGAGAAAATGATATTTTTTCTTTTTTATGGGTACAGAATTTTTTTATAAATAAAGAATGGAGAAGATCTCAACCCGGTAAAGGAAAAATGGGAAGAGGAAATCTGTTTCCTATGGCAGAAATGATTTTGGAAGGCAGGCCTCTATTTCTGTTTGTAAAAAGACTTTCCAAACGGAACGGGAGTTGTAAGGAACGGTTCTTATCAAATTGACAATACATTTTTATCTGCTTATACTTAATAATATATCCTTATAATGGGATTTTATAAAATATTTATAGAAAAAGGAGCAATTGGCATGGCAGAATTGCAGCATACACTTGTGACAAAAGAAGGTCTTGAAAAATTACAGAAAGAATTGGATGAACTTCGTACAAAGACGCGCGGCGAGGTAGCACAACGTCTGAAAGAAGCCATCGCTATGGGCGACCTTTCTGAAAACTCCGAATATGATGATGCAAAAAACCAGCAGTCTTTCGTAGAAGGACGTATTAAGGAACTGGAACAGCAGATCCGTACGGCGGAAATTATTGACAGCGGCAAAAAAGGGAGAAAGAGCCGCGTCGATGTAGGAATGACGGTAACCATTGAAGCGCTGGAAGACCATGTGGAAGAAACGGTGAAGATCGTGGGCAGTACGGAATCGGATCCTTT
>ENA-OQDM01000595-OQDM01000595.1-human-gut-metagenome-genome-assembly--contig:-NODE-595-length-19996-cov-1.584629_pt1 | contig 19996 bp, 22 predicted proteins | sample MGYA00242772_ERZ504605 | MGnify/ENA primary metagenome ERZ504605 (study PRJEB26092, sample SAMD00036348) | human gut metagenome | host: Homo sapiens | study: EMG produced TPA metagenomics assembly of... | reverse complement strand
CCAGGATCATGTTTCCGATCAACGCACTTACCAGAATTGCAATAAATCCAAGAAGCAGCTTCCACTCTCCAAACAGTACCACGTCACGGATTCCTCCAACCATACACAGGCGGGTTCTCTGTGCAAGTGCACCTACCAGAAGCCCTGCGATCAGGGAGATTGCAATTGCAGCATGCTTTGCTCCAGGACCACCGTCAGCTTCTGTGAAGTGGATGAATGCAGGTGCTGCAATAAGAAGCAGAAGAATTCCGATTTCCACTACTGGGAAAATGCCGCCTTCAACCGGCTGCATTTTATAGGAACGTTTCAGAGTATAGCCTTTTTTCAGGAAAAATACTCCGGCAAGGATTCCAGCAATAAATCCGATCAAACCAAAGATGGCGTTGAAATCGCCGCCAGCCAGACGAAGGATCATGCGGAATGGGCAGCCAAGGAACATCAGGCAGCCGATCATAACGAACATTCCGATCACAAAACGGGTAACAGGTGCGGAGCCGCCTCTTGGCTTAAATTCTTTGGTTGCAAGAGCAAGAATGCAGGAGCCAAGTACCAGTCCTACAATTTCCGGGCGGATGTACTGAACCGCAGCTGCACTGTGGAATCCCAGTGCTCCTGAAGTATCACGCAGGAAGCAGGCAATGCAGAAGCCCATATTTGCAGGGTTTCCGAAATATACCAGAGCCACTGCAATGATTCCGATGATGACACCGGCTCCGATGATTATGGGTGTTTCTTTCTTTGACAATGTTTCTTTCATACTCTTTCCTCCTTAGATAACTGTCAAATCTTTTCTCTATTTTAGCATTTTTTGTCAGAAAACTCTAATTGATTATGTGGGATTATTTTAAGTATTTATAGATATTGTCGATAAATCGTGGTATTATAGATATATTAAATAACCATTTTCCAAGCGAAAGGATATAATCATGAACCGAATTTACCTCGACCAGGCCAGCACCTCTTTTTCCAAAGGCTCCAGGTGTGGCACAAGCTATGATGGATTACCTGACTATGAACGGAGTTAACGTGAACCGCGGCTGCTACTCCAGTGCTTACTCAGCAGAAGAAGTTATTTATGAGACACGCCAGCTGCTGGCAGAACTTTTCCACTTTTCCAAATGCAAAAATGTAATTTTTACACCGAATGTCACCACCAGTCTCAATTTTATTTTAAAAGGATTCTTAGAACCAGGAGACCATATTCTGGTATCCGCCATGGAGCACAATGGCAGTTATGAGACCTGTAGTACAGCTGGCTTCCTTAGGGATTTCCTTTGACCGGATTCCTTGCAGAACGGACGGCTCTATGATTCTGGAAAAAGTAGAAGAACTGATCCGCCCTGAGACGAAAGCTATTGTCACTTTACATGCTTCCAATGTATGCGGAACTGTCATGCCTGCACAGGAAATCGGGAATTTCTGCAAAGAACATGAACTTCTTTTTATTCTGGACACTGCACAGACGGCAGGAACCATTGACATTGATATGGAGAAATATCACATAGACGCACTGGCATTTACAGGTCACAAGGGACTCAGAGGGCCACAGGGAACAGGTGGTTTTCTGATTCGTAATGAACTGGCAACGCAGATCGAGCCTCTTATCAGTGGGGGAACAGGAAGCGCCTCACATTCTGAGAAAATACCGGCATTTCTTCCTGATCGTTTCGAGCCCGGAACTCCCAATATACCTGGGATTCTGGGACTACATGCCGCACTCTGTGATCTGGAGAAACAGTCCATGGAAGAAATCCGCCAACATGAATTAATGCTGACACAATACTTTATGGATGGTATCCTGAATCTGGATCCTGAAGAAAAATTTCTGCGTATTATCGGTAAAAAAAATACTGAAAACCGTTGTGCAGTTGTATCTGTCCAGACCTTACATATGGACATGGCTCAGGTCGCCTTTGAGCTGGACAGTACTTACGGAATTATGACAAGAGTTGGCCTTCACTGTGCACCAAATGCCCATAAAACCCTTGGAACATATCCGAAAGGTACTCTCCGGTTTTCTTTCGGATCCGAGAATACAAAACAGGAACTGGATATTGCTTTAGATGCATTATCTGCATTACTATAGCAATCCCCGCAAATGATGCATTTATAGCAATCTCTAAAATGCATTATTTAAGAGGATTGCTATAAAAGGAGAGTTTCACAATGGAATTTAAACAATTAGAAGCATTCGTCGCTGTCGTGGACTACGGCAGCTTCTCAGAGGCGGCCCGCCGCCTCTATCTGACACAGCCTACGATCAGTGCGCATATACGTTCCCTGGAAGATGAACTGCATATGAAACTGATCATCCGTACTACAAAGAAAACAACGATCACAGCCAAAGGCTACCAGCTTTATGACAGTGCAGTCCGTATGCTGGAAATCAGAAATAACCTGCTTGAAAATTTTACAGGTGCCCACAAACATATGATAGATCTGGCTGCATCTACCATTCCTTCTTCTTATCTTTTGCCGGAACTGCTTGCTGCTTTCGGAAAAACGCACCCTGATGTTTATTTTCACTCCATACAGTCAGACAGTTCTGAATCCATCAGCCGGGTACTGGACGGAACTGTAGATCTGGCTCTGGTAGGCCAGAATACACGTGATGAGAGCTGCGTGTTTATTCCTTTCTGCCATGATGAGCTGGTTATTGCAACTCCTGTAACAGATCACTATCTTGCACTCAAGGACAGAGAAACACCCGCTGTTTTTCATGATTTCCTGAAAGATCCTATTATTTTCAGGGAAAAAGGCTCCGGCACAAAAAAAGAAATGGACCTTTTTCTGGAGCGCACAGGCATCACAACAGGCAATCTGAATGTAATCGCCCGCATGAATGACCTGGAAAGCATCAAAAAGTCCATTGTTAATGGTCTGGGAATCTCTATTCTTTCATCACGCTCTGTCAATGACCTGCAGAGGACAAAGCAGATTCTTGTCTTTCCGCTGGAGGAAGCTGCCCATAAGCGCAGTTTCTATATAGTCTACAGCAAAAACAGGATTCTGAAACCCCATGTAAAGCAGTTTGTTCAGTTTGTGCGAGACTATTATATATAACCGTTATCTGTCGGCTGAAAAAAAGAGAAAAATTGATAATCTTCATGTTCTCACAAATACCACTGATACTTCTGAGTAGCAGTCAGGCGAATGTTGGTTATTGCACTTGATTTTGCGAATACATAAATAAGTCAAGGAGAAGCACAGGCTCCTCCTTGTCAGTCAGTTACAGATTTTTCTTCTTATAAATAAACCATGATGCTGCTACAGTAAACACCAGCAGATAAAGAAGCAGAATCCCAATACCGGTGTAATTCACCGCCTCACCTGATGAAATGCTTCTCATCAGATGGCTGGTCTGGGATAATGGCAGGGCTGATACAAACTTGCCTACAAATCCCGGAAGTTTCTCTGTTGAGAAAAAGGTGTTACACAAATATGCCATAGGCATAATGATATAATTGGAAAACCTCGGCACGTCTGCGTGGTTTTTTGCCAGAAAGGAGACCACCACACCGATGGCTGAAAATACTGCTCCGTTCAGGAACATCACCAGAAAAGACCATCCGTTGAAGATCAGTCCTGTCTCAATAGGTGCTGTAAGAAGCAGTATAATTCCTCCTGCATACAGACCGCGCAGGCTTCCCCCTATGATCTGTCCGGCAATAAACTGCCATAATGGTGTGGGGGAGATCATCACCTGATCAAAAGCCTTCTCATACAGTCTCTGTACGTTTAGGTTCTGCGCAATGGCGTTGAAGCTTCCGTTCATAGTTGTCAGTGATACCACACCCGGAATCAAAAAATTCAGGTATGGCTGTCCATGAGAAGTGGTCTGGATTCCCATTCCGAATACGATCAGATACATTAGCGGTGCGATCATTGCCGCCAGTGTGATCTTATAGAAATCCCGGCGGAATTCTACCCACTTCTCCCATAATATTGTTATAATTCCCATACATTTTTCTCCAGATTATTCTAACTTTTTTCGCAACCTCCGCAGGGAACTTCCCTGATTCAGTTAATATCTGCTATTTTGAAATCAAATGCTTCCCGGCTCTTTCTACAAAGACATCTTCCAGTGTTGTCTCGCGAAGAGACGCCTGCCCTGTAAGCTCTTCCAGATACCGGATTGCTTCCTGTCGTGTATGGAAATAGTGATTCTGTGTTCCATCTGCTGTCATCTCGTCTACTGCATAAGCACCAAGACTTTCGATCAATGCTTGCGGAGTACTTACCTCCTCCAGCTTTCCATGGTCCATCAGTGCCACCCGGTTACAGAGGTTCTGGGCTTCTTCCATATAGTGAGTGGTCAGAAGGATCGTCAGATTTTTCTCATTAAGCTTACGCAGAAGATTCCACATCTGTCTTCTGGAAAGAGCATCCATACCTGCTGTGGGTTCATCCAAAAGCAATATCTCCGGATCTGTCAGTAATGCCCGACAGACCATCAGCTTACGCTTCATTCCACCGGAAAGCTTACGGACTGTACGTTTGCGAAACTTCAGCAGGTCACAGAACTCCAGAAGTTCTTCTGTTCTTTCTTTTATCTGCTTTCGCGGCATAAAATAGAGCCGTCCCTGGTATTCCATAATCTCATCCATATTCATATCCTGACGCATAGAATATTCCTGGGTGATCACACTGATTTTTCTTTTCAGATCAGGACGTTGTCTCGTAAGCTGCTGACCGTCTATGAGGATTTCTCCCTTTGTCGGAAGAAGAAGGGTTGAGAGCAGGCTGATGGTCGTTGTCTTGCCTGCTCCGTTTGGTCCGAGAAGACCAAAAAACTCACCTTTTTCAATTTTCAGATTCAGGGAATCCACTGCTGTAAAATTGTCAAAAGTTTTCGTCAGATCTTTTGTCTCTATCATTTCTCTTCGGCTTTCTCTTTAGCAATGATCAGGGAATAATATCCTGCATCATCCGGAATTTCCTCTACACCGTTGTAAATATGTTCATCCGGCATACCACAATTCTCTACCATACGGACTTCGCGACCGCTTCTTTCAAGGATTTCCTTTACCTGATTCATTTTTCTGCCTGATTTCATCAGTACATAGGTTCCCGGCTGATCAAGTTCACTGTCAAGGCGGTGAACTGCAGGCTGTACATGAAGAGGCTGGTTCCACTCTGTAAGCGGGATATTCAGGCGTGCTGCTGTTGCGCAGAAGGAAGTGATGCCGCTTACCAGTCTTGTCTCATATCCATCTGCTTCTACTCTCTTCTGCACATATGAAAATGTTGAATAGATAGTCGGATCTCCAAGTGTCAGAAATACTACATTCTTACCTGTATCAAGTGCTGCTTCCAGCGCCTTGGCTCCTTTTTCATGGTTCAGTTCCAGTTCTGCCTTATCGTGTGTCATTGGCATATAGATTGGCAGAAGTTCTTTGTCTGCAAGCTCAGGTACTGCCTGTACTGCGATCTTATATGCAACTGTTTCACGCACCTCTGCGCCCGGTACTGCAATAATATCATTCTCTTTGATCAGGCGCACTGCCTTTAATGTCATAAGTTCCGGATCTCCGGGGCCAACTCCTACTCCGTATAAAATTCCTCTCATTACCATATCCTCCTGTGATTTGCATATACATTTTTATGATATCAGAATTGCAGGAGCTGCTTCGCAGCAAAGCAATTCACAGATATTCATTTATTGTGCTCACTGTTCACTACGTTCTCAATGATGTTGCGTGCGGACAGTACTTTTTATTATACTAAAACAGGATAACTTTTTCAACAAAGTATTGACAATTAATTTCAATTGTGGGATGATGAAAATTATCGAATTTAAGTGAGGAAAGAAATATGAGAAAGATTTTTGCAGTTCTGGCAGCTTTGATCTGCTGTCTGTCAGTATGGACTTCTGTTCCTGCTGCACAGGCTTTCACTCTTGATAAAGAAGATGGGGAGTATTCCATCCAGGTAGAGCTGGAAGGCGGAAGCGGCAAAGCCAGTGTCACTTCACCGACTTTGATCACTGTGAAAAACGGCGAAGTAACTGCCGATATCCAGTGGAGCAGTTCTAATTATGACTACATGATCGTTGACGGTAAAAAATATCTCCCTGTCAATGAGGAAGGAACGAATTCTGAATTCCAGATCCCGGTTACCATTATGGATGAGAGCATGCCGGTAATCGCAGACACTACCGCCATGGGTACCCTCATGAGATCAATTATACCCTGACTTTCTATTCCGATTCCATCGGTTCCAAAAGCCAGATGCCGCAGGAAGCAGCGAAACGTGTTGTTGCTGTTGCACTTGTTATTATCGTAAGCGGTGGGATTCTGAATTATTTCGTAAACAAGAGAAACCGATGCTGAACCAGGCAGACACCTGCATCTCAATTCGGTTAAGAAATACAAAAAAGCTGCCATACGGCAGCTTTTTTGTATTCTATAGCTTTATTCAGCCATCTCCACTTCCAGCACATAGTCTACAGGATCCGGCAGTACAGGATCCGGACCAAGGTCAACAAATGCGATATCCGGATAATCGCTGTGCACCCATAAAGTAGAGATTGGCACTTCATGTCCGTCATCCAGGGCACGTACTTTCACAATCTTATTCTTATCAAATCCAATCAGCGGCAGTGGTCCTAATGTATTCTCATAAATATGGACATAATACTTGTTTCCATTTCTGGTGATACGTCCGTAATCCGGTTTCGGGATATCTGCTGCCGGAGCGCATCCATAGATACTGTCACGGTTCTTATCCATCCAGCGTCCAATTTCCGCCAGGATCGCGGAGGATTCTTTCGGGAATTTACCTTTCGCATCAGGTCCTACATTCAGGATCATATTTCCACCTTTGGAAACACACTCTACCAGCTTCTTGATCAGCATGGAAGCAGGTTTGTAATAGTGGTCATTTGCACAGTAGCCCCAGTTATTGTTCATGGTGAAGCATGCTTCCCATACCATCGGATTCCCTTCTTTGTCGCAGATTCCTTCCGGCGGGATGATCTGTTCCGGCTTATAAAATCGCCATGATACGGTGTCGGATCGCATTCATACAGAGATCCTCTTCCCTCACCACTGACTTCCAGACGGTTATCAATGATGATTCCCGGCTGTAATCTGCGGACCATATCTATCAGTCTGGTTGCTCCCCATTTCTCGCCTCGCATATCGTCATAGGAAAAGTCAAACCACATAATATCGATTTTTCCATAATTTGTGCAGACCTCTTCCACCTGATTGTACATATACTCTATATAACGAGAAAAATCTCTGTTTTCATTACTGCATTCCGGATGGTTTCTCATAGGATGGATGCGGTCTCCGTAATGAGGATAGTCCGGATGATGCCAGTCAAGTAAGGTGAAATACAGACCGACTTTCAGACCTTCTTCGCGAAGAGCTTCCACATATTCTTTGATCAGATCTCTTCCTGCAGGTGTATTGGTAACTTTATAATCTGTGTATTTACTGTCAAATAAACAGAAACCATCATGGTGTTTTGCAGTCAGAACCACATATTTCATACCTGCTGCCTTTGCCTCTTTTGCCCACTGTTTCGGATTATAGTCTCTGGCATCAAATTCTTTCATAAACGGAAGGTATTCTTCCTCAGGCATCTCCTCTGTACTGCGTACCCATTCTCCTCTTGCAGGAATAGAATATAATCCCCAGTGGATAAACATTCCGAAACGGGCATCCTGATACCATTTCATACGTTCTTCATATTCTTTTCTGTTAAACTGATACATGATTTTTATCTCCTTTATGTAAATGCAAATTCAATATCCAATCCTTTACATCTATACAATAATGTAATCCGGCAATACCAGAAGATGCTCACAGGTGTCATCTCCGGGCATCTTATTTATCGCTCTGTTACATTAATCTAAGCAGCATATCCCCGGTTCCTACATTGTAACCGCTGGTCGCATAAATCCCATTCAGGGTTCCATTCGTCACAATAATCAGCGGAAGTTTGTCCGGATCTACGTACATACGCCTTCCCAGAGTATTGATAATCTCTGAGAAATCATCATAATAAATCTGAATATTTTTTAACTTTGCAAGTGCTTTGGACAGTGTCGGTGTCTCCAGTGCTTCTTTGCTTCTCACTACAAAAATAATCTGCTCTGCATATCCTGCGAAAGCCTCTTCCTGCTCCATCATTTCATTTAAAATATGCTCAGTAGGCTCTTTTTCTTCTTCCAGAAACATAAGGATATGTTTTCCGTCTGCTGTAAGATCAGATGCTTTCACTTCTGTACCATCCTCAGTTTTCAGCATGAATTCCGGCATGGAATATTCTCCAGCATATCCTCCAGATCTGCTTCCCTGAGTACCAGCTCGATCTCCTTTGTCTCTCCGGGCTGAATTTCAAAATGATATTCATTTGCAAACATATTCCATTTGGAAGTCTGTTTGAAGTAAGAATCCTGTAGTTTCCGGATTCCAACGGCAGATTCAGGATCTGATCTTCGAAATTCTCTGCTCCCAGTTTCAGTGATGTATATCTTCCATTCTCCAGTTTTGCAATACTCCAGTTCTGGAAATATTTCCACTGTACAGTCTCTCCTGCTTTCAGGATCAGAGTACAGTTCTTCTCTGTTCTTGCAAGCACAGGAACAAATCTTCCGTTTTTCATATATTCCATAGAACGATCATGTGGATTCAGTCTTGCCGCTACTCCAAGGGTTCTCGCTATTGCAACAAACAGGATTTTCTTTGACAGGAAGCTTCCTGGTACAGGTCCTTATGCATCCTGCCGGTGTTGTGATCACACTGGAACGCTCTTTCTCCGGTCTGGAAACAATTGCCTTCTCGATCAGATTCCAGATTCTGGAAGGATCATCTCTCAGCTCCTGTTTCTCAGTTCTAGAAAAATGCTTCTTAATCTCTCTTCTGTATTTCTGAAGAACTTCATCATCTACTCTTGGATTTAACACATAAGATACAAAGGTATCCTTTTTCATCATACCATGATATGGGATTGCCAGCTCCAGGTGTTCCTCCAGAACGTCACTGATACAGTCAGTTCTGTCTTTCTCTGTGAGAACCCTCAGGAGATCTTCTCTGTATGAGGCAGCAATGGCTTCTTCTATCCTGTTTACCTTTTTTTCCAGGAAACGTTCACATTCCGGATTTGACCAGTTTCTTACTTTCTGCTCTCTGTGTGCATTGGCTGCTGTCAGACGCTTATTTCCCTTCGCCTTCTGTTCTAAAGTCGGCATGTCTGTGTTTACAGGTGCATCATGAGGAGCAAATATATCTGCTGCTGTCCACTTTTCTGATTCGCCGTCATTTCTTTTATCCTGCGATACCAGACAAAGTTCACAGTTATCTTCTTTCTCAGTGTTCATAACTGTTTCCGCATAGAACCACTCGCCGTCAGAACACATTCTTGCGGAAATATGCAGACTCCCAAGTCCTGTTGTCAGTCTGGCGGTTCCCTTACTGTCTGTTTTCTTCTCTGCGATCGGTGCATACTCTGAATAGTTCAGCACCTCAAAGGAAACCTCAGCTCCCTCTGAGGGTAACCCCTGCGCATCCTTTACTGTTACTGTAATTTCTTTGGTTACTGCATACCTCTTCAATTCATTCAGCATGGTCACCATACCATCTGTGCCGATCACCTCACCTTCCGGGATTTTGGTGTCAAACACACGTGAATGGATCATCATTGCTCTGGAAGAAGCGTTTGTAAACCATCCTTTATTCAGGATTTCTTCGGGCTCACAGGCTCCGAGGAAGTACCATTTGCCGTCACACCAGATCTCTACCCAGGCGTGATTGTCATCGCAGTGAGACCACTTCGGCGCATATACCTGACGGGCAGGTACGCCTACGCTTCGCAGTGCATTTACAGTGAATACAGACTCTTCACCACATCTGCCATTTCCTCTGCGGTATACAGAAATCGCAGATAAAGTACGGTCATCTGTACAATGATAAGTAGCTTCTTCGGCACACCAGTAATTCACTTCTAACGCTGCTTCTCTGAAGTTCATTCCCTGTATTCTGCTTCCGATTTCTGCGCGGAAATAAGTTCTGCACTGTGCGATCTCCTCCTCATTTACTCTGTGAAACAGCACATAATTCAGGAAGATTTCTTCAGGAAGGTCTGCGACCTGCGGATTCTCTTTCCAGAGCCTCACACCATTCTCCGCATAGTCCAGAAATACTTCAAACGGATAATTGCCAATGTCACTGTACGGCATAAACGCATATAAATATTTACATGCAAGTGCCACTTCCTCTGTACATTTCTGTAATTTTTCGTCTACAGGCGCAAAAACCCGGGGCAGGTTTTTTGCCTGCTCCAGGTAGTTCTCTTCAATTCGGCCCCTGTTCTCTTTTAAAAAACTCTCGGTTCTGCCATTATAATTCCTCCAGAACTTTCTTTGCGGCACGGATATTATCTACATCCGTACGCCATATCTCATATTCGCTCAGCATCGGAAGTCCCATATTGACTCCATCCTGCGAAACTGCATCTCACTGTCAAAGACTCTCTTTCCGGTCATATGATAAGCCCTGACTCCTGTAAGCGGATAAAGCTGGCGGATCACTTCTGCTCCCACGCCGCTTCCTGCCTGGATTGTGATACGTCCCTGACTCTTCTCTACCAGTCCTTCAGCAGATCTGCCCCCTGCAGACATACATTACGCTGACCTGAAGTAAGGATCGTATTGATTCCCAGTGAGATTGCCTGTTCCATTGTTTCTATTGGATCCACACATACATCAAAAGCTCTGTGAAGAGTCACCGACATATCCCCTGCCGCCTCCATCAGCTCTTTCATCTGTTCCATGTTTAATGTGCCATCCGGCTCAGCACCCCAAATACAACACCTTCGGCACCCATTTTCCTGAAATCTTCCACTGCATGCTTTATCATGGAAAATTCTGCATCTGTATAGCAGAAATCTCCAAAACGCGGACGGATCAAAGCATGGATCCTGATATCCGAACGCTTTCTTATTTCATCAAAAAGCCACGGTCCCGGAGTGGTTCCGCCGATGATCAGGTTACCGCAAAGTTCCAGTCTGTCTGCGCCTCCTTCAACCGCTGCCATAGCAGATTCTACAGAATCTACACAGGCTTCCAAAATATATTCTTTCACGTACTTGCCTCCATCTTTTTTCATTTAAGCCAGACAGATCATCCTTTCTGCTGACTGATTTAACCAGATTAGATAAGTCCCCCGAAGACTTACCTGCATCAGAACAATTTCACCCCGGCTCTCTCCAGTGTACTCACGATCGTATCATCTGGAAATTCATCCGTAACAATTCCGCTGATATCATCGAAGTATGCATATTTATAGGAATCATTGAAATAGAATTTATCCCTTTCCATAACAACATATTTATGTCTGCTGCTGTGCACGGCTGCTTTCTTTGTCAATCCGTCCTCTACCCCCAATGTAGTAATTGCACAATCAGTCATATCCACACCGCAGCTTCCTATAAATGCACGGTCAAAGCTATACTGTTTGATCACTTCTATCGTTGCAGCTCCCATAAATCCGTTTACTGTCTGGTACATTGTTCCCCCTGTACCGATTGCAGTAATGGACGGATTTGTGGCAAGGATCTGCAGGATATCTATCATATTGCTCACCACTACCACACGCATATTTGACGTGGCAAAAAGCTTTGCCAGCTCGATATTTGTGGTAGAAATATCAAGGAAAATCGTTTCGTTATTCTTAATCAGTTTAAATGCTTTGGCTGCAATTGTTCTCTTTTTGTCAAGGTTAAACTGGCGTCTGTCTACTACGTCTCTCTTCAGCGGATAATCCTGTGAAAGGATTGCGCCGCCGTAGGTTCTCTTTAACTTACCGGCGTTTTCAAGAATCTTAAGATCTTTTCGGATACAGTCTTCTGTGACCTGAAACATTTCACTCAATTCCTTAACCTTGACTTTTCCGTTTTCACGAAGACATTTCTCTATTGCGCTTTGTCTTTCCTCAGTAAACATAGCCCCTCTTTCCTCATCCATTCATGATGACCTGTATCTCTCAGTGAATCCTGTTTTCTTCACTGTTCATCTTCAGGTGTAATATTGTTATTTCGGAATTCCTATTCTGTAAGTTCCGGATAATGACATTTTACAATATGACCCGGTGCAATTTCAACAGGTGTCGGCACCTGTGTCTTACATTTTTCTGTACAATGTGGGCAGCGTGTATGGAACAGACATCCGCTTGGCGGATTACTCGGACTTGGAAGATCACCTTTTAATGTAATACGCTCTTTCTTCACTTCCGGATCCGGGATCGGAACTGCGGAAAGAAGTGCTCTTGTATATGGATGTCTCGGGTTTGCATACAGTTCTTTCTTCGGAGCTGTCTCTACGATCGTACCCAGATACATAACACCGATCCTGTCTGAAATCATCTCAACGACACTCAGGTCATGGGAAATGAACAGATAGGTAAGATTAAAGTCTTTCTGTAACTGCTGCAGAAGATTTAATACCTGCGCTTGGATAGAAACATCAAGGGCAGATACCGGTTCATCTGCAATGATCAGCTTTGGCTGCACTGTCAGTGCTCTGGCAATTCCGATACGCTGGCGCTGACCACCAGAGAATTCATGTGGATAACGCTCTCCATGAGACGGACTTAATCCTACAGTGCCGAGAAGTTCATGTACTTTCTTAAGACGCTCTCCTGCACTCATATTTGTGTGGATCAGAAGTGGCTCACCGATGAGATCCTGAACTTTCATTCTCGGATTTAGGGAACCGTACGGATCCTGGAAAACCATCTGAATATCAGAACGCAGCGGACGCATTTCTTTCTCGGAAAGTCTGGAGATTTCTTTTCCTTCAAACCAGATCTCACCGGAATCCGGTGTGATCAGATGATCGATCAGTTTACCTGTCGTAGATTTCCCGCATCCGGACTCACCTACCAGAGAGAAAGTTTCACCCGGATAGATATCGAATGATACATCATTTACAGCATGGACAAATTTCTTCTTGCTGAACATTCCTCCGTTTGCCTGGAATGTTTTCTTCATATTCTTTACTGATAATAACGGCTCGCTCACAGGTTACGCCTCCTTTCCAGTTTTGTTGAGCAGATGGCATCTGCATTTTCTGGTGCCTGCTTCGTTGATATCTGCAAGCTCCGGCTCCTGCTGATGACAGATATCCATTGCATATTTACATCTCGGTGCAAACTTACATCCTTTCGGCATTACGGACAGATCCGGTACGCTTCCCGGAATGGACGGAAGAGATTCCACACCACTTCCAAGTTTCGGTACAGAACCAATCAGCCCCTGTGTATATGGATGTTTCGGATCTGCAAAAAGTTCCTGCACAGGCGCTTCTTCTACAATTCGGCCGGCATACATAACAACAACTCTGGAACACATTTCAGCAACAACACCAAGGTCATGTGTGATCATCAGAATACCTGTATTCTTCTTTGCCCTGATGTCCTCCATCAGCTCCAGGATCTGTGCCTGAATGGTAACGTCAAGGGCTGTAGTCGGCTCATCCGCAATAAGAAGCTCCGGCTCACAGGACATTGCCATAGCAATCATAACACGCTGGCACATACCGCCTGAAAGCTGGTGCGGATAACTCTTTAATGTCATATCCGGTTCAGGGATACCTACTGATTTCAGTACTTCGAATGCTCTGTTGTGCGCTTCTTCTTTGAGAAATTGTTATGGAGCAGGATTGCTTCTGTCAGCTGTTTCTCAATTCTCATACATGGGTTCAGAGAGTTCATCGGCTCCTGGAAGATCATGGCAACTTCACGTCCTCTGATCTTTCTCATGCCTTTTTTATCTTCTTTGAGAAGATCCTTGCCATTAAGCAGGATCTCACCGTTGGAAATCTTACTGTTACGTGCCAGAAGTTTCATAATGGAAAGGGAGGTTACGGATTTACCGCATCCGGACTCTCCTACCAGACCAAGAATCTCACCTGGCTGAATGGAGAAACTTACATTATTAACTGCTGTCACCCATGTTTTATCTCTTTTAAACTCCGTACGGAGGTTCTTTACTTCTAATAATTTTTCTGCCATGGTTTCTTCCTCCTAGTTCATCTTTGGATCCAGGGTATCTCTGAGACCGTCGCCCAGCAGGTTGAATGCCAGAACTGTAAGGAAGATCAGAATACCAGGGAACAGTACCATGTGAGGAGCTGTATTCAGATAGTTACGTCCTGTGGAAAGCATGGAACCCCAGTCAGGCTCTGTAACATTTGCACCGAATCCCAGGAAGCTTAAGGATGATGCAGCAAGGATTGCAGTACCTACACGCATGGTAAAGTTAACGATCATAGACTGGATCGTACCAGGGAAAATATGTACAAACAGGATTCTTGTGTTTGAACATCCCAGGGAACGGGCAACCTCTACATAAGGAGCCTGCTTTACGGAAATCGTCGCGCTTCGTATGATTCGTGCGAAGGACGGCACTGTAAATACCGCAACTGCGATCATAACGTTTACCATACCCTGTCCGATGATGGCAACAACTGCGATAGCCAGCAGGATATCAGGGAAAGCGAAAAGTACATCACAGCATCTCATAATCAGGGCATCGATAATTCCGCCGTAGAAACCTGCGATCAGTCCAAGAACAACACCGATAGCCGTACCAATGATTGTCGCTGTCAGCGCGCATGTAAGAGAAAGTCTGGTACCAACCATCAGACGGGAGAAAACATCCTGTCCGTATTCATTGGTTCCCCAAATGTGGGTTGCGCTTGGCCCCTGCATCATAGCTGTGTAATCCGGTGCCTGCGGATCATACGGAACTACATACGGTCCGATGATTGCCATTAAGATAATAAAAACTATAAATGCCAGAGAAATCACTGCTGTTTTTCTCTTCATGAATTTCTTGACAAATTCTTTGAACTTGCTCTGTGCCTTAGGGAGTTCTTCGGCAGCAGCAAGGTTAATATTTGATGTTGTGTTCTTATCTGCCATCTTCTCTCCTCCTCTACTCATAACGTACTCTTGGGTTAATCACGCCATAAAGAACATCTACGATCAGGTTGATCAGGATATATTCTGTAGCAAAGAACAGCAGTAATGCCTGAACAACTTTGTAATCTCTCATCTGGATGGAGTCTACCAGAAGACGTCCAAGCCCGGGGATGGAGAATACTGTCTCTGCCATAACAGATCCGGAAAGGAGACCACCGATCTGAAGTCCGGCTACTGTTACGATCTCGATCAGAGAGTTCTTAAATGCATGGCGCATAACAACCAGTGATTCAGAAAGACCTTTGGCGCGTGCGGTACGCACATAGTCCTCACGCATGGTCTCAAGCATGGAAGATCTGGAAAATCTGGCAAGTACGGCCATGATTCCTGCTCCCATTGTAAGTGATGGAAGAATATAGCTCTTCCAGGTTTCCAGTCCACTGGTTGGAAGCCATCCCAGGCTTACTGAGAAAAGCTGGATTAATTCCAGACCTAACCAGAAACTTGGAACAGATATACCTGCGATTGCTATGATCATACCTACATAATCAAGAATTCTGCCATGAAATACGGCAGCGATAATACCAATCGCAATACCGATGATCGCAGCCCATATCATGGATGAGAATGTCAGCATGATAGTTGGTTTCAGTCTTGGTGCGATTGTCTCTGTTACGGTTTTACCGTTTTTGATAGAGCTTCCCAGATCTCCTGTAAAAAGACCTTTCATATATTTGCCATACTGTACAAGTAGTGGCTCATCCAGTCCCAGCTGTTCACGTACAACTGCCACATCTTCCTTTGTTGCATCCTGACCGGCTACCAGTCTTGCCGGATCACCGGGAATCATATGGATAAACATAAATACTACGAATGAGATAACCAGAAGCAGCGGGATCGTGCTTATCAAACGTTTACCTAAATAACGTCCCATATTTTTCCTCCTTATCATTTTCTTACCTGTTGTTTATATTTGATGCTTTATAGTCGGAGAACTGCCATAGTGAATCTTATGGCAGTTCTTCGGTTTGAACATCTTTGTCCTGTATTCACACTGCTGTATCGGCAGTATTTTTATGGAATTGCTGCAATTTCAGATCAGGCAGCCAGATTTATGTTCTTCGCAGCCTGTTCTCAAACAAATTACTTACTGTGCTAAAGTTGCATTTGCGAAGTTAAATGCTCCGTCCGGAGATACATATACGCCAGACAGATAAGATTTTGTAGAATAGATGATCTGGTCATTGCCAAGGAATAACCATGGGCATGCTTCCCATGCGATCTTCTGAGCATCGCCGTAGTATTTAGCCTGCTCTTCTTCGTTAGCTGTTGCAAGACCTTCGTCCATATCTTTATCAAAATCAGCATCGTTGAAGTATGCTGTATTTGCACTTGTAGGAGGGCACATTGTGCTGTAAAGCAGGGAACGTAAAGAACCATCCATTGTGAAGTCAGATGCAGACCAGTTTACATACCACATATTGATCTCGGCATCTTCTTTGTCAACATAAATCTTGTCACTTACAGTTGCAGGCTCCATTGGCTGAACGTCAACTTCGATACCGATCTGAGCAAGCTGCTGGGAAATAAATGTCATACCTTTGATTTCCTGTGTTGTGTTATCACCCCACAGAGTAAGTTTGAATCCGTCTTCGTATCCGGCTTCTTTCATAAGTTCTTTTGCTTTGTCTACATCATATGTGTAAGCTTCCTGCTCTTCATATCCGCCGATGATAGATGGAACTACAGATGTAGCCGGTTTTCCGTATCCGGAATACATTAACTGGATGTATGCATCTTTGTCGATTGCGTAGTTCATAGCCTGACGTACTTTTACATCAGAAAGCTGTTCCAGATCCATGTTCAGAGTTACATATCTCATGATGTTGGAGTCTGTTGTAAGGATATTTACATCGTCTGTTCCTTTGATTGCTTCAATCTGGTCAGATGGTGTAGGATAGATGAAATCTGCTTCACCTGTCTGAAGCATAGCTGTACGTGCACCTGCTTCCGGAACTTCTTTGATTGTTACAGTGTCAACGCCCGGTTTGTCTCCCCAGTAATCATCATTGCGCTCGAAGCTTGTGTGGTCGCCTTCTTCCCATTCTGTACATACATATGGACCGGTTCCGCATGGATGGTTCATGATATCATTGCCATACTCTTCAAGAGCTGCAGGGCTGATGATACAGAACTGTGTCAGACGATTGATAAATGGTGCCCATGCCTGTGTCAGTTTGATAACCAGTGTGTAATCATCCGGTGTTTCAATGCTGTCTACACGAGGTGTTTCAGATCCGTCTTCGTTAGTTACGATAAATGTTCTTCTCTGACGAAGATTGTTGTCTTTGTTAACTACACGATCGTAGTTTGCTTTAACTGCTGCTGCATTGAAGTCTGTTCCGTCCTGGAATTTAACACCCTGACGAAGTTTGAAAGTATAAGTAAGAGAGTCATCGGAAACTTCCCATGATTCAGCAAGTTTGCCTGTTAATTCCTGGTTCTCATCAAAAGAAACCAGTGTCTCGTATACACCACGTGTAGCAGAGATTGCGTTTGTATCCGGAATGTTTGCCGGATCCATGGAGCTTACGCTTCCTTCGATTGCGATCACCAGATCATTGTCGGATGATTTGGAATCTTCATTTGTGGCTTTGAGAATATAGCCGTCATCATCTGCTGCAAATGCTGTAGCGGACATGGAAACTGTCATTACTCCTGCAAGAGCTGCTGCCATAACTTTTTTGTACATTTTCATAGTTTTCTCTCCTTTTCTTTCTGTACATTGTTACTTAGTTACAATCACGAAGTTAATTTTGGGTACAAAAAAAGTGTTTTTATATTTTTGCGTCTTTGCAATGTATAAAAATCGTGCAGCAATCCATTTACTTACATGCGCCTTTGCATCTTCATAAAAACACTTAGTTGTTTAACTTGACTCCAGTATATCAATCTGTTGTCCTATTGTCAATTATTTTGTCGTATTTTATATTATTTTGGTGGTATTATACCAATATCTGACAGTGAAATTGGTATAAATCACTATCGATCAAGGATTATTTATTCTTGTTTGGTATTATTTGGCTATAATCTGTACAAACAATAAATCCTCTAAACCTTATAGTTGGTTCAGAGGACTTATGTTGTTATCATATCTGTTTCTTCACATGAACCTGCAGCTGATTGTACGGGATTTCAATTCCGTTTGCATCAAATGCTTCTTTGATCAGTTCATTAAGCCGCCACCTGGCAGGCCAGTATTTCTCCGTAGCCACCCACACACGCAGGCCCATGACCACTGCGCTCTCTCCAAGCTCATCTACAAACACCACCATTCCCTGGTCGTCTTTCGTATCTTCATCATTATGAAGGATTTCTTCCAGGATTGCTTTTGCTTTCTTAATGTCTGAATCATAAGAAATTCCTACTTTGATCTCCAGCTTACGAAGATCTCTGGCAGTTACATTTGTAATAATGCTGCCGGACAGCGTTCCATTTGGGATTACAATGTGTTTGTTATCTATGGAAATCAGAGTTGTATAACAGATTTCTATTTTGTATACAGTTCCTTCGCACCCATTCTGCTGTGCGATAATGATATAATCCCCCACCTGAAATGGTTTGAAGATCAGAAGCATGATCCCGCCTGCGATATTTGCAAGGCCGCCCTGCAATGCAAGACCTACCGTTACACCGGCAGTACCAAGCAGTGCTGCAATAGAGGATTCCTTTACACCAAAATGAGTGGCAATGCTAAATACCAGCAAAATGTAGAGTACAATTCTCAACAGCGACCCTGTAAACTGGATCACACCTTTGTCTACAGACGCACGCTCCATGGACTTCTTTATGAAAGAAACAAACCACTGGATCACTTTGCGCCCGCCCACAAATACCAGCAATGCCATTACTACTTTCAATCCCAGTTTCGTCAAAGCCGGAAGATAGTCTGAAAAATACTGCTTATAGCTGTAATATAAACTTTTTGCCTCCTGAATTTCCTGGTCCAATATTTTTCACCTGCTCTCTTATATTTTTGTCATGTATTATTTTTCTGCCCTTCTTTCATTTAACAGGCAGCTTTTCATATAATATCAGGGTTAAAAGATATCTTTCCCCTGACTTGATATCTACGAATTACTCCGCTGCTTTGCAAATCCCGCAATTCTCATATAAGAGTAGCATAACATACCTCATTCTCTGTAACAATCAATTTTATTCGGGCAAAAAAGAAAGCGGACAATATATCCGCTTTACTGACACAGGATTTCACGCTCTGATGAGCTAAAATCAATATGCATTATTTATAAGGATTGCTATAAGCGCAGAATAATCCCCTCATTTCCCGAAAACAGAAAATAAATAATTAGTTGAATAATCAGTATCGCCGGAACTCCTGTCTTAAATTTCGGCTTTCTTGTTTTATGATGAAATACCTTCATACCGGCCAGAGCTCCCACCGACCCTCCGATCACCGCCAGAAATATCAGCTGCGCTTCCGGTATGCGCCACTGTCCGGCTTTTGCCCTGCTTTTATCCAATCCATAGATAAAAAATGTGACTACATTAATGATAATCACATAAATATATAGAAGATTTGTAGATGTCATCTGCACCTGCGAATTCCTTTCTTTAATCTTAACATGCCAGACCTGCTATCACTGATTCAAAATCCTCATCATAACCATCATATTTAAGTTCCAGAGGTTCTTCCACATCAAGGCTTAATACTCCGAGAATAGATTTGGCATCAATAAAAATTTTTCCTTTAGATACAATGTCAATATCAAATGGACATCTGACTGCCGCACAGACCAGTTTCTTTGCTGCCTCTACGTCATTAATCTTAATTGTCTTATTTGCTGTTGTCATATTCGGTAATCTCCCTTCCCTTTTGGTCTCCGTCCTATTGTCAGGACTTTTATATTGATTTTTTGACCCAGTCGTATTATACTGATTCACACATTGATATACAAACGTTATTTTCTATATCAGATATTCTATTTTATATAGCATAAGGAGCCGACTGTATCATGATTCTTGATTATTATCGTATTTTTTAC
>ENA-OQDM01000594-OQDM01000594.1-human-gut-metagenome-genome-assembly--contig:-NODE-594-length-20005-cov-2.035567_pt1 | contig 20005 bp, 19 predicted proteins | sample MGYA00242772_ERZ504605 | MGnify/ENA primary metagenome ERZ504605 (study PRJEB26092, sample SAMD00036348) | human gut metagenome | host: Homo sapiens | study: EMG produced TPA metagenomics assembly of... | reverse complement strand
CCGGTACGAAACTCTTCTTCTTTTCTTTTTCTCCTTTTTTGCTGCCCTGGCACGCTCGGTAGCCTCCCTGCAGAATTCCATCTGGGAATTTATCAGCGTTTTGCCACGTTTGTCCTGCTTCTCATACAAACCGGAGGGCTGCAGGATATGTGCTTTTACATTGTCACGGAATTCCAGATCCAGCACATGCATGATCTCTTCCTTGATCCGCTCATCTTCCACAGGGAAAACAATCTCCACACGACGGTCAAGGTTACGTGGCATCCAGTCCGCACTTCCCATATAAATTTCGTCGGAACCGCCATTGCGGAAATAGAAAATACGGCTGTGCTCCAGGAAATTGCCGACGATCGAACGCACGTGGATATTTTCGCTGATACCCGGAATGCCCACCTTCAGGCAGCAGATGCCGCGGATCAGAAGATCGATCCTGACACCACAGGAAGAAGCATAATACAGCGCTGCTATGATCTCAGGGTCACACAGAGAATTCATCTTTGCCGCAATGTGAGCCTCTTCTCCCTTTTTCGCATGCTCCGCTTCTCTTTCGATCATTTTTACAAAACGGTCCTTCATCCAGATCGGCGCAACGATCAGGCGATTCCAGCGCTTCGGCTCAGAATATCCGGAAAGCATGTTGAACACAGCAGTTGCATCCTCTCCAAACCGTTCGTCACAGGTAAATATACCGCAGTCTGTATAAAGCTTGGCTGTGGAATCATTATAGTTTCCGGTTGCCAGATGCACATATCTGCGGATCCCGTTTTCTTCTCTTCTCACAACAAGAGTGATCTTACTGTGTGTCTTCAGCCCCACCAGACCATAGATCACATGACAGCCTGCCTTTTCCAGCATTTTTGCCCAGACGATATTGTTTTCCTCATCAAAACGCGCTTTCAGTTCTACAAGAACGGAAACCTGCTTGCCGTTTTCTGCAGCCTGAGCAAGTGCCGCAATGATGGGTGAATTGCCGCTGACGCGATACAGAGTCTGCTTGATCGCCAGTACATCCGGGTCCTTTGCCGCCTGACGCACAAAATTCACCACCGGATCAAAACTCATATACGGATGATGCAGGAACACATCACCCTCCCTGATCACCTGGAAAATATCTTTGTCATTCTGAAATGCAGGCACTGCTGCCGGTTTGTATTTCGGTTCCTTGAACTGATCGTATCCGTCAATACCATAAACCTTCATCAGCATGGTCAGATCCAGCGGTCCGTTGATAAAAAAGATATCATCTCCATGAACCTGAAACTCCATTTTCAGAATATCCAGAAGTCGCGGATCCATCTTATCTTCCACTTCCAGGCGGATCACCTCTCCCCACTGGCGCTTTTTCAGCTGTTTCTGGATCTCAACCAGAAGATCCTCTGCCTCATCCTCGTCAATAGGAAGATCCGCATTACGCATGATCCTGTACGGATGGGCACAGATCACATCATAGCTTAAGAACAGCTTGTCGATGTTGCGCTCAATGATCTGTTCCAGAAGTGTTACGGTTGTATGGCCTTTTTTCTCAGATGGAATGATCACTACTCTTGGAAGTACAGAAGGCACCTGTACAGTGGCAAAATCAATCTCTTCTTTTCCTTTTTTAGTATCTTTTTTGGAAAGAAGTGCTCCAATATTTAACGTTTTATTACGGATCAGAGGAAACGGTCTGGAAGAATCCATTGCCATTGGTGTCAGGACCGGATATACATTATCTTCAAAATACTGATCCACAAATTCTTTCTGCTTCTCGGAAAATGCCTCGTGCTCAAAGATCACATGAAGTCCTGCTTTTTCAAGTGCAGGGACCAGAGACCGGTTTAATGTACTGTACTGTACGTGAACAAGATCATGGGTCTGCCGGCTGATGGCTTTCAGCTGTTCCTTGGCTGTCATTCCTGCAATATCTGTTTTTTGTACCCTGCATGAACCTGATCCTTCAGGGATGCAACACGGACCATATAAAATTCATCCAGATTGGATGAGGTGATACTCAAAAATTTCAGTCTCTCAAACAGAGGTAGATTTTTGTCTCTGGCTTCACTGAGCACACGATCATCAAATTTGATCCAGCTCAGCTCTCTGTTTACAAAATATTCCGGTTTGTCAAATTCCTTAAATTTCATACAAAAACCTCCTCCGTTATCTTCTTCCCTTCCGTCTCATTACAAGCCGGATTCCAAACACCTCTTCAAAAAATTCTTTTTTATCTTTCAGAAGCCCCAGTTCCAGAGAAACATCCCTTGCGGAATCCACCACCAGGTAAAGAATCCTGTCTTTTAAGGTTACATTAAGCGCTTTTACCTTCTGGTAATGGCTTCTGTCCATAGCATTGGCCAGGCGGAGAATCGCGGTCAGCTTCGCAGTCAGGAGATAATTTCCCCTGTTCATGGATGTTTCACGGTTGATTTCTTCGTAGCAGCCGAATTCTCTGGTATTATACCTTACCGCACTTGCGATCACCTGCCGCTCCTCTGTGGAAAGACCTATGATTTCCGTAGCCATGATGATCCGGTAAGAGCATTCTGCCACCTCACTCATACTGATATATTTTCCGCAGTCATGAAGAAGAACTGCAATCTGCAAAAGAAGCCGTTCACGTTTTCCCATGCCGTGGATCTTCCTTGTACTGTCAAAAATATCCAGTGCCACATCGGTAGTTCCTACAATGTGGTTCTTTCCGCTGGAATACCTTTTGGCAATGTTCCTGGATGCCACCAGGATATCATTTTCAAAATTGTGTACACTTTTCAGATATTTGTTTTTTCCGCATAGTCATAGGCAATCCCGTCCAGAAGAGAAACACCCGGGATCCAGAGTACTTCTGCCTGAAAGATTTCTATAAAGTTTCGGATGATAACCATGTTCGGCACGATCAGAGACGCATATTCCGGTTCCAACTCCATGGATTCGGCAAGGTCATAATCGGACATGTTTACAATGGTCTCGTATTTCTTCAGGAATTCCTCCTTTGTGATGATATTCTCTCCGGATCTGTCCTGAAAGATCGTATCTGTGAGAAAATCTCCCATCAGGATCAGATTGGAGATTTCCTTGTCCTTAAGATAAAGACGTTGAAAGCTTATCAGATCATTTCGGATAAATTCCTCTATCAGCCGGTCATAATGTGGAGTTGTTTTCTCCAGTTCTTTCAGACGTTCGCGGATACGAAGACTTCCCATACGGATACTCTGGGTCAGCACCAGAGCATCTTTATCAAAGAGAGAGATCTGCAGATTTCCTCCTCCGATATCCAGGATCGCCGTACCCTTCTGAATAGCCTTTTTGAAGCCGGATTCAATGGCAGCAATGGATTTATATCCCAGGAAATGCTGTTCCGCATTGCTCAGGATCTCTACCCGGATACCAGTTCTCTGATAGATCTGCTCCAGGATGATCACCGGATTTTCCAGCTCACGGAGAGAGCTTGTTGCACACGCACGCCAGCTTTCCACCCCAAATTCAGCCATCATGCGTTTAAAATCATTAAGGATCCCGCAGAGCTCATCCACAGTCTCCATCTCCAGCCGTCCTGCAGCATAAGTTCCACGGCCCAGCTCCAGCTGGTAACGGACATCATTGATCTCCCGGAAGCCGATCCGCTTTGACATTTCAAAAATCTTCATACTGACTTCATAGGAGCCTATATCAATTGCTGCAAAGGTTGTCACCGCCATAGTTTTTCATCCTTTCCCCCAATACACAGGTAAACTATTTCTTTTTTTCTTCCTCTGTTCCCACAATGTAATCAATAAACTGCTGTGCTGCACGTCCGGTCAGTCCGCCATGAGAAATCTCCACTGGTTGGCTTTCAGAAGCAGTTCCTCCTCCGGCATGGTAACTCCATAACGGGCTGCCAGTGTACGGACGATCTCCTGGAACTGTTTTTTGTCCGGTTTTCCAAAGTAGATACGAACCCCAAAACGATATACCAGAGAAAGCTTCTCCTGTACGGTATCGGAGGAATGCAGATCATTGTCATCTGCGATCTCCAGCTTGTCTGTGGCACGCTCACGGACAAGATTACGCCGGTTACTTGTGGCATAGATCAGGACATTGTCCGGTTTTTTCTCAAGCCCGCCCTCGATCACTGCTTTCAGGTATTTATATTCAATTTCAAATTCCTCAAAGGAAAGATCATCCATATAAATGATAAAACGATAGTTACGGTTTTTGATCTGGGCGATGACTTCATTAAGATCCTGGAACTGATGCTTATAGGCCTCAATGATACGAAGTCCCTGATCATAATACTGGTTCAGGATTCCCTTGATACTGGAAGATTTGCCGGTTCCCGCATCGCCAAAGAGCAGACAGTTGTTCGCCTTTCTCCCCTGTACAAATGCCTCTGTATTATCAATGAGCTTTTTCTTGGCGATCTCATATCCTACCAGGTCATCGATCTTCACATGTGCGATTCTTGTGATAGGCTGGATCTCCACCTTTCCCTCTTCATCGTGGCCGATACGGAATGCCTTATGAAGGCCAAGCTTGCCAACACCGAAATCTTTATAGAAGGATACCATGTCATCCATAAATTCTTCGGTTGTGGTGGCTGTTGCCAGGGTTTTGCTCATCTGACAGATCCGGTCACGGATTCTGGTGTTAAAGAGCTTGCTGTTCTCATCCGGTGTCTGGTAATCACAGATCACCCTGCAGCATACAGTTCCGAACACTTTATCAAAGACCGTGATGTCAAAATCATACAATTCCTTGAAAATCTGGAAATCATTTTTTGCCAGGTCGTTAATGCTGCCCTTGATCGCTCCTCGTATCTCGCTTGCCATACTGAAAGCGTTCTCATGATTTACCAGAAGGAAGGTAAGATATGTATGCCAGATATTTCCGGAAAAACCGTACATTCCTGCCAGCTCCACCAGCCCGTTGACACTTTTGAAAAACTGGTCTTCTCTTGCCTTGAGTGCTTCTTCATCAGCTTCATAAAGATTGATAAGCTCTGCCATATCGTTCAGTACCTCGCCGTTTGAAAATTCACGGTAAAGGATACATTCCTGAATTCTTGCCAACATAATAATTAACTCCTCTGTATCTTAATAATTTCCAAGAACACGGAGAACATTCGCCTCCGCCTCGATTCCTCTTAACGCATTTTCCACAGCGCTTTCGCCAAGCTTCCCCGTGAAATCCACGAAGAAACGATATTCCCAGGATTTCCCCGGAATCGGACGGGATTCGATCTTGGTCATGTTCAGTCCGTTGTAGATGATATGGGAAAGCATGTTGTAAAGAGTTCCGCTTTCATGAGGCAGCTCAAAACAGATGCTGATCTTCCCGGCCTTTTCCTCGTATTCCGGTTTCCTGCTTACAATAATAAAACGTGTAGAGTTTGCTTTTTCTCTGCAGATATTTTCTGCAAGGACCTTCAGACCGAATACCTCACCAGCCTCACGGCTTGCGATAGCTGCCACGCCTTTGTCCCCCACCTCACTGACCTTTTTGGCCGCGCCTGCGGTGTTTTCCACTTCCTTCTTTTTCCAGGAAGGGTTTTCCTCCAGAAATGCCTTGCACTGGGCAAGCCCCTGAGGATGAGAGCAGACTTCCCTGATATCCCCTATCTGTGCATCCGGCATGCCCAGAAGCACATGATCCACACGGATGATCTGCTCGCCTACGATATACAGCTTGTACTCCATAAGAAGGTCATAGATATCAGCCACGATACCTGCAGTAGAATTCTCAATAGGAAGTACCGCATAATCGGCCTTGCCATGGGTTACATCCTCCATAGCTGTCCTCCATGTTTTTACATGGTAGCTTTCGATATTTTTCCCAAAGTACTGCCGCATAGCCGCATAGCTGTAGGCTCCCTCTACACCCTGGAACACAACCGTTGCGTTTTCAAGGGGAACATGCTTCACAGTTGTGAAATTGCGCTCTCCGTAAATCCCATGCTCTGTCAACAGCTGGTACTGTCTCTTACGGCTGATGGCCATGATCTGACGGAAAAGCTCCTGCACACCGAGGCTGTTAAAGTCCCCGTGGGCCTTGTTTTTCAGCGTATGGATCTTCTGGCTCTCACGTGCCGGATCCAGCACCTGCTTACCGGTTTTTATTTTATATTCAGCGACTTCCTCACTCACCTTCATTCGTTTTTCAAAGAGACGTACGATCTCACTGTCGATCTCATCGATCTCGTCTCTGTATCTTTCCAAATCCGTCATTGGTTTCCTCCGTTATGTTTCCTGATAATTTCTGTAAGATCCCCCAGGAACGCCAGGGAACCAAAAGCAATGATCACATCCTCTTTTCCTGCCAGCTGATAGGCCTCTGCCACTGCGGCTTCGATGCTGTCAAAGGGCCTTACATCAGAATGAAATTCCCGCACCGCATCTGCCAGCTCCTGCGGGGTCAGAGCCCTGGGGTTATCCGGTGCCGCAATCGTCAGAATGGTATCTGCGTATTTTTCTGTTTTCCGGATGACCTTGCGGTAATCCTTGTCACGGAACATTCCCATGATGTAGATGATCCTTTTTCCCTTAAAATACCGTTCAATGGATGCAGCCAGCATGTCTGCCGCTGCAGGGTTATGAGCTCCATCAACCACAAAATCCGGTTCTGTCCCGAGAAGTGCAAATCTTCCCGGCCAGGTGGTACGTTTCAATCCATCCTGTCTCTGGACCAGTGTTGTGGGATATCCCTGTTCATTCAGGATTTCCAGTGCCCGGAGCGCTGCCACCGCATTTTCCTTCTGATAGGCACCTGCCAGGGATATTGTATATTTTTCTCCTTTATAAAGAAAGGTCTGGCCGGTTATGGATGCTTCCAGTACCTCTGCGCTGTCCTGGTCTGCTGCCTCGTATGGCACATTCTGTTCTACGCATATTCTTCGTATGACTGCCTCTGCCTCCGGCTGCTGTTTTACAGTTACCATATGACTGTTCGGTTTAATGATGCCGGCCTTTTTTTCTGCTATCTCGCCCAGGGTATTTCCAAGAAATGCCGTATGATCCATACTGATGGATACCAGAATGGAAAGAACTGTAGTACTTATAATGTTGGTGGCATCCAGATCACCGCCCATACCAACTTCCATTAATACCAGATCGCATTTCTCATCCCGAAAATAAAGAAATGCGGCTGCAGTTTCAATTTCAAATACTGACGGATGCGGTTTTCCCTCTTTTACGATCTCATCGATCACCTCCGCGATCCTTGTCACATATGCTGCAAATTTCTCTCTGCTGACAGGTTCTCCGTTAACCTCCATCCTCTCTCTGTAGGAATAGACCGCCGGGGAAATATATCTTCCGACCCGGTATCCTGCACCTGATAAAGCGGAATACAGATATGCGATCACAGAACCCTTTCCGTTAGTTCCCGCTACATGAACATACTTCAGTTCATCCTGGGGATCTCCAAGCCGCCTCATCAGTTCTCTCATATTTTCCAGTCCCAGAACAATTCCCTTTTTCAATTCCGCAGCTCTGATGTAGGCACGACTTTCTTCATAATTCATCGTCTGTTTTCTCCTTCCGCATGTGTTGATGATCCATTACTGCTTTTTCACTTTGCAGTAATAATTTTGTTCATTATAACCCACGTGTATATTTTTTTCAAGGCAGGGAAGGCTATTAAAGACGCTTTTCCACGTTAAATATATGTAAAGTCCAGGCGGATATTCGCAGCCCCGCAGGGGACTTTCTTAATTCAGTTAAACTGACATTTTTCCGGAAAGCGCAGGATTTCTGCTGATGAGAAGGAGCTTTAAAATGCAAAAGAAGGATTTTTTTCTGTGTGGTTTTACAGGCTGGTGTCTGGAGATCTTATGGACAGGACTGCACTCTCTTGTCACCGGACATTTTACTATGATGGGCAAAACCTCTCTTCTGATGTTCCCTGTTTACGGACTTGCAGCACTGATCCGTCCGGCTTACTACAAGCTTGCCCGCTTTCCGGTTATGGTACGGGGGATCATTTACAGCTGCGGGATTTTTTTCGTGGAATTTTTAAGCGGATCTTTTTTTCAGAAGCTTCACATCTGTCCCTGGGATTATTCTCATGTTCCGCTTCAGTATAAAGGAGTGATCCGGCTGGACTATGCTCCTCTGTGGTTTTTTACCGGTCTCTTTTTCGAATGGCTTCTTCGACAAAATCCTCGGAAAGTCTCTTGAAAATCTCACAGTTATATTATATGATAACTGGAAGGAATCTTATTTCCAGTAAATAATTGGAGGTACAACATGAGACATTTAATGAGTCCATTGGATTTCTCGGTTGAAGAGCTTGATAAGCTTCTGAATCTCGCCGACGACATCGGGAAAAATCCAAAAAAGTATGCGCATACCTGTGATGATAAAAGGCTTGCGACATTGTTTTACGAACCAAGTACACGTACACGTTTAAGTTTCGAAGCAGCCATGATGAATCTTGGAGGAAAGGTTCTCGGTTTTTCTTCTGCTGATTCCAGCTCCGCATCCAAAGGCGAAAGCGTTGCCGATACGATTCGCGTTGTTTCCTGTTATGCAGATATCTGTGCTATGCGTCATCCGAAAGAGGGTGCTCCGCTTGTAGCTTCTATGTCATCCAATATTCCGGTGATCAATGCCGGTGATGGCGGCCACCAGCATCCTACCCAGACATTAACCGATCTTTTAACTATCCGCTCCCTGAAGGGCAGACTTGACAATATTACCATCGGCCTCTGCGGTGACCTGAAATTCGGCCGTACCGTTCACTCTCTGATCGAGGCTCTGGTCCGTTATGAAAATGTGAAATTTGTTCTGATCTCTCCGGAGGAGCTTCGTATTCCAAGCTATATCCGTGAGGATGTTCTGAAACGCAACAATGTCGAGTTTGTCGAGGAGGAACGTCTGGAGGATGCACTTCCGGATCTGGATATCCTGTACATGACCCGTGTTCAGAAGGAACGTTTCTTCAACGAAGAGGATTATGTCCGCATGAAAGATTTCTATGTTCTGGACAAACAGAAAATGGAGCTTGCACCGAAGGATATGTATGTCCTCCACCCACTCCCACGTGTTAACGAGATTTCTGTTGAAGTGGATTCTGATCCACGTGCCGCTTATTTCAAACAGGTCCAGTATGGTGTGTATGTCCGTATGGCCCTGATTCTTACATTACTGGAGGTGGAACTGCCATGTTAAACGTAGGTGCTCTTCGTGAGGGTTATGTTCTGGATCATATCAAAGCCGGCAAGGCAATGACGATCTATCATGACCTGAAGCTGGATAAGCTGGACTGTACGGTTGCTATCATCAAAAATGCCCGCAGCCAGAAAATGGGAAAAAAGGATATCATCAAGGTTGAATGCCCCATCGAGGATCTGGATCTGGATATCCTTGGTTTTATCGATCATAATATTACCGTAAATATCATCAAGGACGAAAAGATCGTTGCAAAGAAAGAGCTGAAGCTGCCGAAGCAGGTTGTGAACGTAATCAAATGCAAGAATCCTCGCTGCATTACTTCCATCGAGCAGGGACTGGATCAGATTTTTGTTCTTGCAGATGAAGAGAATGAGGTTTACCGGTGTAAGTATTGCGAGGAGAAATATAGAGGTAAACGGAATAAATAGGGATTCAAGGATTCCTGCGAGAATTATTGACAAACGGACGCGTCCGGCTCCTGCGAAGGCCTGAATATCGAAGCGGGAACCGGGCGCTGTGTTTTCATAGAAAAGTTTTTTACAAAAAAGCAACTGATATTTTACAGAACATATCTGCAAAATACAGTTGCTTTTATTATGTGCTTATTATCATACACAGTCAGACCGATAAGCCGGGTTATGTCGTTGGGTGATCATCTATCTAGGCCTTCCGTTGCCAGAAGGCTCTAGCGACCTACCTGAAAGCACGACGGGCCGCCGTATGGCTTTCTTCTCGGTCTTGCTTCGAATGGAGTTTACATGTGCCCGCTCTGTTACCACAGCGGCGGTAGTCTCTTACACTGCCTTTCCACCCTTACCCCGCAAAACGGGGCGGTTTATTTCTGTTGCACTGGTCTGGGAGTTACCTCCACCGGACGTTATCCGGCATCCTGCCCTGTGAAGCCCGGACTTTCCTCGTCTGGACCCTTTCGTCTGTCCAGCCGCGATCACCTGGCCTGGCTGCGCACCTGCTATTTTAACACAGGTGTATAGACTTGTAAAGTTGGAATTTGTTTCTGCTACATGGAAATCCATCCAAATGCATTTGCCACAGAGCTGAAAAGAATAATTGCCGCAAAGATTGGGCAAAGATACTGGATCATAAAATTAAAGATTCGTTTTCTGCGGAAAGTGCCACCTTCCTGCAGTACTTCATCTTCAATCTTCTTTATACCGACTACTCTGGATATCAGAATACAGGTAGCAATCGCTGCAATCGGCATCATGACAGAGTTCGTCAGGAAATCAAAGAAATCAAGGAACTGCATTCCAATGATCTTAACACACGCCAGAGGACCATAGCCAAGAGAAGAAAGACTTCCGAGAACAACCATGATAACTCCGATAAATACTGTTGCCTTCTTGCGTCCCCATTTCAGTTCATCCTGAAAAGTAGATACTGCACTCTCAGTCAGTGCAATAGAACTGGTCAAGGCTGCACAGAGAACCAGTACAAAAAACAGGATTCCAACCAGAGTTCCAAATCCCATGCTTGCGAATACCTTCGGAATCGTAATAAACATCAGTGCCGGTCCTGCCTGTAACGTATCCGGTTCTCCACCGGAGAATGCAAACACTGCCGGAATGATCATTAAACCTGCCATCATTGCGATCGCTGTGTCAAAAATTTCTACATTTTGTGTAGAACCTTCAATAGATACATCCTTTTTCATATAAGAACCAAAAGTTACCAGAATACCCATTGCGATCGACAGGGAATAAAACATCTGTCCCATTGCCGCAACCACTGTCATCCAGGAGAAGTTTTTGATATTTGGTATCAGAAAATATTTCACGCCTTCCAGTGCTCCTGGTCTTGTTACCGAATAAACGACAATGACTATAGACAAAAATACCAGTATCGGCATCATTAATTTGGAAACTCGTTCCACGCCATTCTGCACACCTGCATAAATGATCACCAGCGTAAGCAGTGCAAAGAACAGGAAACAGGTTTCTGTAGAAAATCCATCCGCTATAAAAGCAGAAAAATATCCGTCTTCGGCAAGAGTCTGACTGCCTCCCTTTACATACTCCACCAGGTATTTAATTACCCAGCCACCGATCACGGAATAATACGGCACGATCAGAACCGGTATGATCGCATTGATCCAACCGCCCAAAGACAGCCACTTTGATTTACCAAAAGCTCCAAACGCACCTACCGGACTTTTCTTTGTCATGCGTCCCAGAGCTGTCTCTGCCACGATCATAGAATATCCGAAGGTCAATGCCAGAATGATATAGATCAGTAAAAAAATTCCACCGCCGTACTTTGCCGCCAGATAAGGGAATCTCCATATATTCCCAAGCCCTACTGAAGCACCGGCTGCAGACAGCACAAATCCGATCTTCCCGGAAAATGTACTTCTCTCATGTTTGTGTTTCTCCATAATTCTTCCTTTCCCGTCACATTTTTCATATTCTTTCTTTATGTCTTCTCAATTTCCGCCCATATGATGATACCACGCTTTTATCTCTCAGGCAAACAATATATAAAAAAATACAGAGCTTATATTTTCCTGCCAGGCGTCCGCTCGTCAATTCAAGCCCTACCGGAGCACCAACGTCCACTCCTGCCGATCCACAACCTCACCGATCACCCCAGCCTGCAAACCAGCCGCATCCAGCCGCTTCATGATCTCCGGCACATCCCTCTCCGGAACCGCCGCCAGCAATCCCCCAGAAGTCTGCGGATCAAACACCAAATCCTCCCGCCAGAGCTCTGCCACACTTTTCACTCCGGTTTTCTCAGCAAACTCCCGGTTCCTGTAAGCCCCACCCGGAATCAATCCCATAGAAGCAAACTCCTCCACATCCGGAAGCACCGGCAACTTCTCCGTATCGATCACCAACCGTCCGGTCACTAGCCACAGCCATCTCCGTAGCATGTCCCCCAAGACCAAACCCCGTCACATCCGTACAGGCATGAACCTCAAACTCTTTAAAAACCTCACAGGCGTCCCGGTTCAGTTTCTTCATGGAAGCCAAAACCGCCTTACGTGCACCTTCCGTCACCAGATCCGCCTTGATCGCCGTATTCACGATCCCCGCACCCAGCGCTTTCGTCAGGATCAGCTTATCTCCGGTCTGCGCTCCAAAATTCTTCCAGAACTTCCTCGGATCTACAAAACCCGTCACACTGAGCCCATACTTTGGTGTATCATCCTGAATCGTATGGCCACCGGCAAGAACCGCACCAGCCTCCATCACCTTATCTGCACCACCACGCAGGATCTCTCCGAGGATTTCCACATCCATATCCTTCGGAAACGCCACAATATTCAAAGCCGTCTTTGGAGTTCCACCCATAGCATATACATCACTCAACGCATTGGCCGCCGCGATCTGCCCGAAATCATAAGGATCATCTGCCACAGGCGTAAAAAAATCCAGCGTCTGGATCAGCGCCAGATCATCACTCACCCGGTAAACTGCAGCATCATCCGAAGTGTCCGTTCCAACCAGAAGATCCGGATCACAGAACTTTGGCAGCCCACCAAGAACTCCCGCCAGAGTCCCCGGTCCTACCTTAGCTGCACAGCCACAGTTTGGAGCCAGTTTTGTCAGTTGTACTTTTTCTTTCATGATCACTTTCCCTTTCCTTTAAGCCCTGTAAATCCCGTCGTCTATCCGCAGTACCACAGAGGACTTTACCTTTTCCGATTCACACTCAAAAGGCTCCACACACCACAGATCCCATGCACAGAGAAATCCTGATCTTCTCATCTTTGTGCCAGCCGATATCTGCACTGCATAGAGCCTTATATCTACACATAGCTTTTTTTATTTATACAATTAATTTATACATTAAAACAACTACCGCCAATAAACTCCCTCAGAAGCGAATTAAACGGAACGCCTTCACTGGGCACCGGCACAAAATAATCCAGGAACTTCAAAAGCCGCTTCGCCTCCTGATACTCAGGTTCACTCTTGTCAATTCCAAAAAGCAGCGGTTCCGCATAAACCTTCAGGCAGGCAAGCTCATACACAAGAGCAGAATTAAACATCACATCTGCTTCCTCCTGGAACGGAAAAATATTCTGCTCCTCGCCTCTCCGTACAGAAGGCCACCTTGCAATGGTATCCTTTGCGGAAGTTCCACGTGTACGTGCATCACGGACAATTCGGCGGATCAGCCTTCCATCCGTTGTGGGAATCCGGTTATGCTCATCAATGTTCAGCTGTGTCAGAGCACTGATATAGATCTTAAACTTACTCTCTTTTGGAAGGGCATAACTCAGTTTGTCATTAAGCCCGTGAATGCCTTCGATAACCAGGATATCATCTTTTCCAAGCTGAAGCTGGTCTCCTCGGTATTCCCTGCATCCGGTCTTGAAATTAAATGTAGGAAGATCCACAGTTTTTCCCGAAAGGAGATTCAGCATGTCTTCATTAAACTGCTTCGTGTCAATAGCTTCCAGACACTCATAATTCTTTTCTCCGAATTCATCCAACGGCGTATGTTCACGATCCACAAAATAGTTATCCACAGCAATAGGATGCGGCTTCAGGCCATGAGCAGAAAGCTGAATCGATAATCTGTGAGAAAAACTGGTCTTTCCGGAAGAAGACGGGCCTGCGATCATTACGAACTTTACATTGCCCCTTCTCCGGATTTCCTCGGCGATCGAAGAAATCTTGGCCTCATGAAGTGCCTCCTGGATCAGCATCAGGCTCTGCACACCTTCTCTTGTAATCCGGTCATTGAGATCTCCCACAGTGGCAACATCCAGCTTATCGCCCCACTCTTCCGATTCCTTCTGCACACGAAAGATCTTATCCTGGGGTTCAAAAGGCTCCAGCACATCCGGGTTCTTCTGCCTCGGAAGGATCAGCACAAAGCCTTCATCATAAAGCTGCAGATCAAAATACTTCACATAGCTGGTATCCGGTGCCATAAATCCATAAAAATAATCCTCAAAATTTTCTAGGCTGTAAATATTCACTCTGGAAACCCGCCGATAACGGAACAGCTTTTCTTTATCATACATATGATGCCTGTGGAACATGGAAACGGCATCATCCGTGCTGACACTGCGTTTGCAGATTGGAAGCTTCTGGTCTACCAGTTCCCGCATCCGCACCTTCACCCGGTCAAGAAGCTCCTGATCCAGGGTAGCACTGCCTTTCATGGTAAAATAAAGAGCATTTCCAATAGAATAATGGATCACAACATGATCCACATTCTCTTTTCCGGCTACATCAAAAATTGCCTTCAAAAGAATAAAGATCGCACTTCTCCGATAGGTTTTTCGACCGGCACTGTCCTTTGCGGTTATAAATCCCAGTGTACAGTCATGCCTCAGCTTCTTGTGAAGCTCACGGAGCTTTCCGTTCTCAGTCACAAGGATCACCGGATACTCTGTTTTGCCCTCATAATCCCTTATGATCTCCGAATACGGTGTCATTTTGGGATATTCCCTTGTTTCTCCGTTTATGGTCACTTTAATCATTGTCTGTTCCATAACGATCACCTCCACAGGCTTATATTTGTACTGCTGTCACATATCATGAACGCAATTCTTTTACGATCTATGTTCATAAAACAGTATATGGATTTTTCACACTGGCGCAGGTTGTCTTAAGCGCAGGGAATGCCTCATTCAGCTCCTTCTCCATAGCTTCCGCAAAAATATACTCCGTACCGTAATGTCCGGCATCTACGATCGCCAGACCATCTGCCATAGTATCGATGGCAGTATGATAATCAATATCTCCTGTCACATATACATCCGCACCGGCGGCCATTACATCACCGATCATACTCTTTCCACTTCCTGTACAGATTGCCACAATCTCGATCTTCCGATCCAGATCACCGTAAACCCGCACATCCGGAATATGATTGCATTCTTTTACATATTTTCCAAATTCACCAAGAGTCATAACATAGGGAAGCTTTCCCACTCTTCCGAATCCCTCCGGCTGCTCCCCGGATCCATCGGTAACTGTAAGCACCCTTGTATCCTGAAGCTTCAGATGATCTGCGCTTAGATCTGCCATTCCGATCACATCATAATTGGTATGCATGGCAAAATACGGGATATCCTCCTTTATCAGACGGAGGATCTTTCTTCCGGTAAAGGTATGATTGTTGATCTTTTTGATCCCGGAAAAGATCATTGGGTGATGGGTAAGGATCATGTCCGCACCGGACGCAACCGCCTCATCCAGCACCGGTTCTGTAAGATCCAGTGCAAGAAATACATGGGAAATCTCTTTCTGGTCATCTCCCACCAGCAGTCCCACATTATCCCAGTCCTCCGCAAATTTCTGCGGGTGGTGCTCATTCAGCCATTCGATCAGTTCATATGCTTTCATATCGTTTCAGAGCTGTATGGATCAGCTCCATTTCCTCCTTTACTTCTGCCAGACGAGTTTTTGCGGAAACAGATTCTGCCCCGGAAAGACCGGCAAGTATTTTCTTACGGATCATTTCCTCTCGGAGAAGATACTCTTTAAGGACCGGGTGACGTTTTTCCAGAAGGAGCGGTCCAAACCAGTCCTCTTCCTCTGTGTAAACAGTCTTTTTTCCCGAATTGTTGCGTACCGCTTTCATCATAGGATAAAATTTTCCGTCTTCTTTTATCATTTCTTCCCTTACGATCTCCCAGCCGATCTCAGAAAGAAAATGCCGGAAATGAGAAAGGTCCGACTGAGGCTGCAGGATCAGTTCCTGAAACCCCTCCCGGACCTTCGCTCCATCCTTCAATATCCTTTCCATCAGAGGACCACCCATTCCCGCGATCACCAGGGTATCACCTTCTCCCCGGCTCAAGCTTCGCAAGCCCGTCGCTCAAACGGGTCTCTATGTAATCTTCAAGGCCATAACGGGTAATATTCTCCCTGGCTCTTGAAAGTGGTCCCGGACGTACATCCATGGCAATGGCTGACGGAACTGTTTTTTCACTGACAAGCCAGATCGACAGATAGCCATGGTCACATCCTACGTCTGCCAGCCGGTTTCCTTTTGTTACCATACCGGCAATAGCACGAAGACGCATGGAAAGCTGTACAGATATATTTTTATCAGTCAAGATAATCCTTCAGCTTGCGGCTGCGGCTGGGATGACGCAGCTTGCGCAGAGCTTTTGCCTCGATCTGACGGATACGCTCTCTTGTGACATTGAACTCTTTACCAACTTCCTCCAGAGTTCTGGCACGTCCGTCGTCCAGTCCGAAACGGAGGCGGAGAACCTTCTGTTCACGGTCAGTAAGCGTACTTAAGACTTCTACCAGCTGCTCCTTCAGAAGTGTAAATGCAGCTGCATCTGCAGGTACCGGAACATTATCATCCTGGATGAAATCGCCAAGATGACTATCTTCCTCCTCACCGATAGGAGTTTCCAGAGATACCGGCTCCTGAGAGATCTTAAGGATCTCACGTACACGGTCTACCGGCATGTCCATCTCCTCAGCGATTTCCTCCGGCGTAGGTTCACGTCCAAGCTCCTGGAGCAGCTGACGGGAAACACGGATCAGCTTGTTGATGGTCTCAACCATATGCACAGGGATACGATGGTACGTGCCTGATCCGCAATAGCTCTTGTGATAGCCTGACGGATCCACCAGGTTGCATAGGTACTGAACTTGTAGCCTTTTCTGTAATCAAATTTTTCAACGGCTTTGATAAGACCAAGATTTCCCTCCTGGATCAGATCAAGGAACAGCATTCCACGTCCAACATAACGCTTTGCAATGCTGACAACAAGACGGAGATTGGCTTCTGCCAGACGTTTCTTGGCAGCTTCATCACCCTTTTCCATTCTCTTGGCAAGCTCGATCTCCTCATCTGCACTTAACAGACTGACTTTACCGATCTCTTTCAGGTACATACGGACCGGATCCTCAATGCTGACACCTTCCGGTACAGAGAGGTCGATCTTATCAAGCTCTACCTCTTCTTCATCTTCCATCCCATCCATATCCATATCGTTATCAAGGAGGAGTTCGTCACCGCTGTTTTCTGTGATACGGAGAACGTCCACACCGCTGGCCTCCAGGAAGTCAAAAACCTTCTCCATCTGATCCACTTCCAGTGGAGAGTCCTTGAAAAAGTCGCTGATCTCCTGATATTCCAGCACATTCTTTTTCTTTTTCGCAAGTTCAAGAAGCTCTACAAGTTTCTCGCTGAATTTTGCCATATTCATTTCCATAGGTGCTCTATACCTCCATATAGTGTTTATATTTTATCCTTAATTGAAAGAAATATGCAGCTGCTGCCTCTTTCTTCCAAGGTCTTCCAGTTCTTTTTTTGCTTTTATCAGTTCCTGAAGCCCGGCCATGTCTGACGGGTCCCAGGTACGGTTTTTTTCTTTGAGGCTTTCTTCCTTGATCCGAAGCAGCGCATCGGAAAAAGCCCTCTGCTGTTCTCCTTCGTTTTCCAGATGAATGGTAGCGTTAAAAAGAGATGCCACCTCCCGCTGCTCCTCACTGTCTGTAAAGGCATTGAGAAGCTTTCCCGGATTGGTCTCTCCCTCCTTATGCTGGTCAAACAGCATCTGGGCTACCTCTTTATACAGCGGTACCACAAAATCGGAAGGGGAAATGTATTTTTCCACCTGTTCAAAAATACCCGGATAATTCACAAGCCAGGTCAGCATCAGCTTCTGTGCTTTGTCTGCGGCGGATTCCTTTTTCTTTGTTTCCGGAGTCCCGGACTTTGGCTGGATCCGTTTCTCTGCAGGCGTCCCCTTCAGAGCCAGTGTGTTGACCCTTTTCCGGATATCCTCCGTACCCACTCCATAGCGGCCATATTCCTTTACGATGGCTTCTATATAGAGATTCCTCTCCAGTTCATCGGAAAGCTCCAGGAGCATCCCGGCACACCGTTCAAAAAACTGATTCTGTCCCTGGGGTGCATCCATGGCAAATTCCTGTTCCGCAATGTGCACACGGAACATAAAGCTGTCCATGGCATGATTGAGCCGTTCTTCAAAAGCCTCTGCTCCTTCATTCTTAATAAACTCGTCAGGGTCTTTCCACGGTTTCAGGCTTACTACCCTGGACGTTACCCCGGCTTCACGAAGGATCGGGATCGCACGAAGTGCTGCCCGGATGCCGGCGCCATCACTGTCATAAAGAAGCAGTACTTCCTTGGTGTAACGTTTCACAAGACTTGCATGTCCGGAGGTCAGTGCAGTTCCAAGCGACGCCACTGCATTGGTAAAGCCAGCCTGATGCATGGCGATCACATCCATATATCCCTCACAGAGGATCAGATAATTCTTCCTGGTGGTCCTGGCCACATTCAGCCCGTAAAGATTCCGGCTCTTATCAAAGATCTTCGTCTCCGGTGAGTTCAGGTACTTGGGCTTGCCATCTCCCATGACACGACCTCCAAAACCAATGACCCGGTTGTTTACATCCATGATCGGGAAGATCACACGGTTCCAGAACTTATCATACATGCCTCGCCGCTCATCTACATTGAACAGGCCGGATTCCCTGAGAAGTTCATCACTGTAGCCCTTACCCTTAAGATATTTGTACAGATCATCACTATACTTGTCTGAATATCCAAGACCAAATTTACGGATGGTTTCCTCGGAGAGACCTCTTCCCGTGAGATATCCGTAAGCCGTCTTTCCGCCTTCTCTCCGGAGCTGATAATAAAAATACTGTGCTGCCAGCTTGTTGATCTCCAGAAGATTTGCTCTCTGTTCTGCTTTTTCTCTGGCTTCTCTGGAATACTCGATCTTCGGAAGCTCTACCCCTGCCCGGTCAGCCAGATGTGACAAAGCCTCACCAAACGAGTAATTCTCATATTCCATGATAAAATTGTATACGTTTCCTCCTGCCCCGCAGCCAAAGCAGTAATACATCTGCTTGGATGGTGTTACGGAAAAGGAAGGGGTTTTTTCATTATGGAAGGGACACAGCCCAAAATAGGAGCTCCCCTTCCGTGTCAGTTTCACATACTGGGATATCACGTCTACAATGTCATTTTTCATTCGGACTTCTTCTATGATGTCATCTGAATATCGCATGCTTATCCCTCTTTTCCATTTAATAGACCTCCCAGGCTCTCGGTATATAGATCTCCCTGAATTTCTCCATGGAATACTGATCCGTCATTCCCGAAATATAATCACATACTGCCTGTCCCTTAGGTACTCCCCGGTATTCCACCAGTTCCCTGTATTCCCGGGACATTGCCTCCGGATGGTCGGTATAATATCCGTACAGTTCACTCAGCATCTGGATCACTTTATCCTCTTCTTTCCTGGCAACCGGATTCTCATAGACATTCCGGAACATCAGCGCCCGAAGCTCCATCATCGCCTCAAAAACATCCGGCGACATGGAGATGCTGTCTTTCCCCATACTGTTCTCTATAATATTATGTACGAAAGTATTCAGCCGTTCTCTCGTGGTATAGCCCAGAAAAGTTCTCATTGTGACCGGAATATCATCTTCTGTGATGATCCCTGCCCGCTGGGCATCGTCCATATCATGGTGGATATAGGCGATCTTGTCAGAAAAACGTACCACCTGTCCTTCCAGTGTGAAAGGATTTCCGCTGGTGCGGTGATTCATGATCCCATTGCGGACTTCCCAGGTAAGGTTCAGCCCGTTTCCGTTCTTCTCCAGTACTTCCACAACCCGGACGCTCTGCTTATAGTGGGCAAAGCCACCCGGATGTACCTGATCCAGCGCTCTCTCTCCTGCATGGCCAAAAGGCGTATGCCCCAGATCATGTCCCAGAGCGATCGCTTCCACCAGATCTTCATTTAAGCGAAGTGCCTTGGCAATAGTCCGGGCGATCTGCGATACCTCCAGTGTATGTGTCAGTCTGGTCCGGTAATGATCTCCCTGTGGTGCCAGAAACACCTGTGTCTTATCCTTCATACGACGAAAAGCCTTGCAGTGAAG
>ENA-OQDM01000593-OQDM01000593.1-human-gut-metagenome-genome-assembly--contig:-NODE-593-length-20024-cov-2.006433_pt1 | contig 20024 bp, 18 predicted proteins | sample MGYA00242772_ERZ504605 | MGnify/ENA primary metagenome ERZ504605 (study PRJEB26092, sample SAMD00036348) | human gut metagenome | host: Homo sapiens | study: EMG produced TPA metagenomics assembly of... | reverse complement strand
TCAGAAATCGGGGTAAATTACGGGGGGTGGACCTTTAATTGTCCGCCCCCCGAATGTATACTGCTGATCCACAGTAATATATAATTCTGCCTGATTACCGATCATGCCCGAACGGTTCTGTACCGGTACTGAAACAGCTGATTATACCAGTGCTACAGTCTCACGGCAGATTGCAAGCTCCTCGTTTGTCGGGATAACTGCAACCTTAACCTTGGAATCCGGTGTGGAGATCACGATTTCCTCGCCACGATGTCCGTTAGCATCTTTGTCAAGTGTTACGCCAAGGTATCCGAGATAGCTGACAACCTTCTCACGTACCGGGATCGCATTCTCACCGATACCTGCTGTGAAGACGATCGCGTCAACACCATTCATTGCTGCAACATATCCGCCTACGAATTTAGCGATGCTATAGCAGAGAACGTCGATGGCATTAGCTGCATCCTCGTTTCCGCCTTCAGCTGCCTCGTTGAGGTCACGGAAGTCGCTGGAAAGTCCGCCGGAAAGTCCGAGAAGACCAGATTTCTTGTTGAGTACATTCATAACGCCCTCAATGTCCAGGTTCTCTTTCTTAGCAATGAACTCCATGATAGCCGGATCGATGTTACCGGAACGAGTTCCCATAACAACACCTTCAAGTGGTGTAAGACCCATTGTTGTATCTACACATTTGCCATTTACAACTGCGCTGATGGAAGATCCGTTTCCAAGGTGGCAAACGATAACTTTGGAGTTGTCTTTGTCAAGGCCAAGGAAATCAACAGCTCTCTTGGATACGAAGCTGTGGGATGTTCCGTGGAAACCGTATCTTCTTACTTTATATTTCTTGTAGAAGTCAAGCGGAAGTCCATAAAGATATGCTTTAGCAGGCATTGTCTGATGGAAAGCGGTATCAAATACGCCTACCTGTGGTACGCCTGGCATAAGCTCTGCACATACACGGATACCAATGAGGTTAGCCGGGTTGTGGAGCGGTGCAAGGTCATTGCACTCTTCTACTGCTTTGATCATCTCGTCTGTGATCACTGCGGAAGAAGCAAATTTCTCGCCTCCGTGTACGACACGATGTCCGATCGCATTAACCTCTTTAAGGCTTCCGATCGCACCTGTCTTATCGTTTGTAAGAGCATCCAGTACCATCTGGATTGCTTCTTTATGTGTTGGCATAGCTGCCTCTGTGATCTCTTTGTCACATCCGGCTTTCTGGTATACCAGTCTTCCGTCGATACCGATTCTCTCGCAGAGACCCTTTGCAAGTACATTCTCTGTCTCAGAATCGATTAACTGATATTTTAATGAAGAACTTCCACAGTTGATAACTAATACGTTCATGATTTAACTCTCCTGATCTTTTAATAATTATTTATCCTCTGCCTGGCACTGTACTGCTGTGATCGCTACAACACCTACGATATCATCTGCAGAGCATCCGCGAGACAGGTCGTTTACAGGTTTTGCGATACCCTGTGTAACAGGTCCGTATGCTTCTGCTTTACCAAGACGCTGAGCAAGCTTGTATCCGATGTTACCTGCATCAAGGTCAGGGAATACCAGTACGTTAGCTTTACCTGCTACTTCGCTTCCCGGTGCTTTGGATGCGCCTACGCTTGGAACGATAGCTGCATCAAGCTGGAACTCTCCGTCAAGTTTAAGCTCCGGATGCTCCTCTTTGGCAATTCTTGTAGCCTCTACGACTTTATCTACGTCAGGATGCTTTGCACTTCCCTTAGTGGAGTGGGAAGCATAGCTACGATCGGCTCCTCCTGAACAAGAAGCTTAAAGGACTCAGCAGAAGATGCTGCGATCGCAGAAAGCTCATCCGGAGTCGGGTTCTGGTTCAGACCGGAATCAGCAAATACGAATGCACCGTTTGCACCATACTCGCAATCCGGAACAACGATCAGGAAGAATGCGGATACAAGCTTGGTTCCCGGTTTTGTCTTCAGGATCTGAAGGCATGGACGAAGTGTATCTGCTGTAGAATGGCATGCACCGGATACCATACCGTCTGCATCCCCCATCTTAACCATCATTACGCCATAGTATGGGTACTGAGTATGAAGGATCTCTTTCGCTTTCTCAGGTGTCATTCCCTTCTTTGCTCTCAGCTCTACAAATTTATCAATATATGCCTGAGTTCTGTCAGATTTCTCCGGATCTACGATCTGTGCACCGGAAATATCAAAGCCGCCCTCTGTAGCTTTCTTGTTGATCTCTTCCTCATTACCGATGAGGATGATCTTTGCAACTCCCTCTTTCAGAATCTTGTCAGTTGCCTCAAGAGTTCTCATATCCTCTGTCTCTGGCAGTACAATTGTTTTTACGCTTTCTTTTGCTCTTTTTTTAAGCAGTTCAACAAATCCCATGATTAAATGGCTCCTTTCTTGATGTAACAAAAACGCTAGTGTCTGTTCGGGCACTACACTATGTTTATTATACCCCCTTACCCTTTTCTTTTCAAGCGTTTCATTGTCAGAAAATGGCTATACTGCGTATTTTTTGAAGTGCAATTGTTACTGTTTACCGACAATGTTCTGCGATGTGTTTTTTGTGGATAAAGATCACAGATGGCCCGAGGATTTCGGCGCATAATTATAAATTTGCGTGATTTCTGTATCTCACAAAGGGTGTTGCCGGGCCCAGAGCGGACAGCAGCATTCGGGTTTATGGCAGCAAAACAGATTTCGAATGCCACTTAACTTTTTACATTGCTTATGTTAAAATAGCACCATTATTATAATATAAGAACTTATTTCAAGATTTGAATTTTCAGAAACGGCAGGTACTTTTTTATATGAAAGTTGTTGGAATCATTGCAGAATATAACCCATTTCACAAAGGTCACGAATACCAGATCCGCTATGCCCGGGAGATCCTTGGTGCTGATTATATTGTGGTCGCCATGAGCGGGGATTTTGTCCAAAGAGGGGCTCCTGCCCTTATGGAAAAACATCTCCGGGCTGAGATGGCTCTTCTCGGAGGCGCCGATCTGATCCTGGAAATGCCGGTACAGACAGCAACGGCCAGTGCGGAAGGATTTGCCGCAGGTGGCGTAAGCCTTCTTGACGGGCTTGGTGTTGTAGATGAGCTATGTTTCGGAAGTGAATGCGGAGATACAGAGACTCTTATGAATATTGCACAGATTCTTATAAAGGAACCGTTTGAATACCGCAAACTCCTTCAGCAGAATCTTCGTACCGGAATGAGTTTTCCTGCTGCAAGAAGCAGTGCTTTGATCCGTTACATGCGAGAAAAAGCCACTTCCGTGCATAACACATTCGGCGTTTCATCAGAACATATTGAACTCATTCTTCTTCTCCCAATAACATCCTGGGAATCGAATACTGCAAAGCGCTTCTCCGTCTTAACAGCCGTATCCTTCCTCATGCACTTTTAAGAAAGGGATGTGGTTATCATGATACGGATTTTTCTCTTCTTTCCGACGAAGAATTTCCCTCTGCTTCCGGCATCCGGAGCCTTATGAAAAAATCCGAAGGAACTGTGCAGTCTGCTGATCTTTCCCGGTTGATCCCTTCTGCTTCCCTTCCCGGATTCCTGGATTCTCTCAAAAAAGGAGCATGGCTTTCTGATTCAGCACTGGATCTTCCTCTGCATTACAAACTGCTTCAGGAATCCGAAGAAACTTTAAAAATGTATCCGGAGCTTTCGGATGCACTGATCCGGCGTATCCTGAAATCCCGAAATCAATATGAAGGTTTTTCCCAGTTTGCGGATCTTTTGAAAACACGGGATATTACCCGTTCTGCTATCTGCCGCAGCCTTGTCCGGATCTTTCTTGACCAAAAAACAAAAGCACCCGGACACATTCCCTATGCCCGGGTACTTGGCTTTCAAAAAAACAGTGCTCCGCTTCTCAGCCAGATCAAGAAAAACTCCTCGATCCCGTTGATCACCAAAGCCGCCGATGCATCTGCGATCCTCGATGAAACTGCGCTTCGACTTTTTAATGAAACCTGTGCGGCTTCCAATCTTTACGAAATGCTTCTCTGCCACAAAACAGGTCAGCCTTTCATCCACGAGATGAAAAAGCCGCTGCGGATCATTTAAGATCCACAGCGGCTTAAACGCTGATAAGTAATCTTTTCATGGCTTGAGATCGGATTTTGAACAACTTTCAGTTATTCAGTTTAATCCGCTTTTTCGGATCGCTTCCACTGCTTCCCGGATCTTCTCCGGCGGAAGTACCAGGGCGAAACGTACGTAGCCCTCTCCGTGGGGACCAAAGCTTGCTCCCGGAGTCACGATGACGCCGGCCTTTTCCATCAGTTCCATACAGAATGCCATGCTGTCGGTGCGGCCACCCGGGATCTTCGCCCAGACAAACATGGTGCCTTTTCCATTTGGAAGTTCCCATCCGATATCACGAAGTCCCTGGCAGAGAGCATCTCTTCTCTCCTGGTACTTCTGACACTGTTCTTTTACGCTGTCCAGCGGTCCCTGAAGTGCTGCAATAGCTGCTTTCTGAAGCGGCAGGAACATGCCGAAGTCGATCTGGCTTCTCAATTTGCGGAGCGCTGCGATCACATCCGGCCGGCCTACCAGAAAGCTAAGTCTTGCGCCTGTAACATTGAAGGATTTGGAAAGACTGAAAAATTCCACGCCAATATCTTTCGCTCCCGGAGTGGCCAAAAAAACTTCCTCCAAATGCCCCGTCAAAAATAATATCGCTGTACGCATTATCATGAATGATCAGAATATCATATTTTTTCGCAAATTCCACGATTTCTTCGTAAAGTCCCGGAGTGGCAATGCTTCCTACCGGGTTGGACGGCAGGGATACTACCATATATTTAGCCTTATTCGCAATTTCTTCCGGAATTCCCTTTACATAGGGAAGAAAATCATGCTCTGCAACCAGCGGATAATAGTAAGGAACTGCTCCTGCCATCAGACTTCCTGCTGCAAATACGGGATAGCACGGATCCGGAAGAAGTACTGTATCTCCCTCATCACAAAGCGCCATGCCAAGATGCCCCATTCCTTCCTGGCTTCCATAAACAGTCATTACCATGTCCGGTGTCAGTTCCACATCAAAACGTTTCTTATAATAAATACAGACTGCATCCAGAAGCTCCGGCAGATCACGGAGACTGTATTTCCAGTTGTTGTCATCCATAGCTGCTTCCGCTACAGCTTTCTTGATATATTCCGGAGTCTTGAAATCCGGAGTTCCCACACTCATGTTATAGATCTTCATGCCCTGTGCTTCCAGCTCCATACGTCGGTTGTTCAGAGCAGCAAAAATTTCATCTCCAAATCGGTCCAATCTTTTTGAAAACTGCATATCATTCGTCCCTCTTCCATAATAAAATCAAACGGATATTCGCAATCCGCTTCGCTACTTGCTCATAAATGAAATCACAAAGTGATTTCATTTATTTTATCACGGTAACGTGACATACTCAAGAATTTTCATAAAAAAAAACCGTCACCTGTGTAAAGCAGCTATTCATTTTCCACTTTACACATGATCGGTAACGGTTCTTCATTATTTATTCCGTTTATTCAGACAAAAGAATACGGTCATTATCCAAAGCCTTGCCCACTCCCGTTTTAAATTTCTCAAGAAGGCCATCCACGGTCATATCCTTCTTCTCTTCCCCTCCGATATCCAGCACGATATTGCCGGAGTCCATCATCAGGATACGGTTACCAAGATCAATTGCTGACTGCATATTGTGTGTGATCATCAGACAGGTCAGCTGATTTTCTTCCACGATCCGTCTGGTGAGATTAAGGACTTTCTCAGCAGTTCCCGGATCAAGGGCTGCAGTATGCTCGTCCAGAAGAAGTAATTTCGGCGGATTCATGGTTGCCATCAAAAGCGTCAGCGCCTGTCTCTGTCCACCGGAAAGAAGACCTACCGGATGGCTCATCCGCTCTTCCAGCCCAATGTCCAGCTTCTTTAATTCCTCACGAAAACGCTCTTTTTCCTGCCGGGTCGTGCGGGAAAGCCACCCACCCTTGCCGGCTGCAAGTGCAAGATTCTCTTCGATCGTCATTCCCGGTGCAGTACCACGCATCGGATCCTGATAAAGACGTCCGATCTCTTTTGCGCGTGCATGCTGCGGCATAAATGTGATATCCCTGCCATCCAGCTCGATCGAACCGGCATCTGTAAGAAAATCACCGCAGATCGCATTAAAAAGTGTTGATTTTCCTGCACCATTGGAACCGATGATCGTAGCAAAGTCGCCTTTTTTCAGTTCCAGGGAAAGATCTGTGATCGCCTTTTTTTCGTTTACGGTTCCCGGATTAAATGTTTTTGAAATATGGCTGATTTTTAACATAGATCATCTTCCCCCTTTTGCATGAGTCATTCTTCTTCGGATCTGCGGCCACTGTTTCTTAAGATATGGACCGGAAATTGCAAGAACAACGATCACAGAGGATACCAGCTTCAGCATAAATGCCGGCATATTGAACCGAAGTGCGATGGTATACACAAGGCGGAAGATAAAGGAACCAAGCACCATTCCCACCGCTCTCACAAAAATTCCTCCATGTCCGAGAAGGGTACCTCCGATCAGCAAGGATGCCAGTGCGATGGTGACCATACCCTGACCGATGTTGATATCTACGGATTTCTGTGACTGAGACAGAAGACATCCGGAAAGTGCGGTAAATGCATTTGCCACGCAAAGGCCGATGACCGTTGTAAAGACCGGATTGATGGAGGAAGATTTTACCATATCAGAATTATTTCCGGTTGCCCGGATCGCAAGGCCAAGTCTTGTTTTCAGAAAGAATACCAGAAATACGATCACGAGGATCACTGCGATGGCTGCAATGAGGATATCTTCCCTGCCTTTTAACGGTGTACCTGCAAGCGCATCCTTCATCATGGTAAATACTGTGGTCGTCCGATTCATATTGATCAGGGATGACCCTCCCATGACCGCGATATTTACGGAATATAACGCCGTATTTACAAATAATACCTGCAAGCAGGCTGTCTACTCCCAGCTTCGTCTGCAGGATAGCCGTTACAAATCCTGATGTAACACCTGCTGCCATGGCCGCCGCAATGGACAGAAACGGATGTCCGCTTACAGCAACTACGGCTCCTACAGCGGCCCCGAAGGTAAAGCAGCCATCTGTAGAAAGGTCGCAGACATTCAGCATGGAATAACTAAGGAACAAAGCAAGAACTGTCAGAGAACAGATCAGTCCAAGCTTCAGGGCAGTCTCCCCGAGGGAGAGCATAGTTGCAATCGTCACAGTGATTTCCTCCAATTGGATTTATTTCATAACTGCTCACAAAAGTGAGCGGTTAATTTATTTTGATTCTACTTCATCAAAGCTTTTCTGCAGTTGTGATCTCATTTACCTGTGTGCAGAGAGGCTCAAATGCCTTCTTTACGGTATCGAAATCAAGTCCAAGTGCCTTGCAGGTTTCTGTATTAACTGTTGCAGTACCATTGTCAAAGGTTTCAACAGCTGTCTTAGACGGATCCGCATTATCTATCAGGATGTCAGCGATCATATCGGCTGTTTTCTGTCCCAGATTTGCATAATCAACACCATATCCTACAAAGGCACCATTTAATGCAAAGGAGTCGGCACCTGTGTAGTGCGGGATTCCTGCGTCGATGAATTTTTCATAAATAGAAAGTTCTGCTGTCATGATGGTGTTGTCCGTAGGTGTAAATACGGCATCCACACCGTCAGCGATCAGTGCATCTGCTGCGAGCTGGACTTCATCGGTAGTGGTTCCGGTACGCTCTACATATTCGATTCCCTCTTTATCCAGATAATCTTTTGCTTCCTGGATCGCTGTTGTGGAGGAATCCTGTCCGACATCATAGAGAAGACCGATCTTCTTTACATCCGGATTCTGTGCCTGAATCAGCTTCATGATAGAAGAAGTATCCAGGTAATCGCTGGTTCCTGTGATATTTGCACCAGGAGCATCCAGAGAATCTACAAGACCGGAGCCAACCGGATCAGATACTGCGGAGAAAACAACCGGTGTATCGCTTCCCTCTGTAGCGGACTGCATACGCATTGCTACTGGTGTAGCCACACCAACCATCAGGTCAACCTTATCCGCCTGAAAATCTGAAATAATCTGTTCCATAACACTGGCATCTGCATTACAGTTATCATAAGACACATCAAATGTGACACCCTTTTCTTTGCCAAGCTCCTCCAGACGGGACTGGATGTTGTCTACGATCTGGTTCAGGGAAGCATCATCTACATAATTGCAGATGCCCACTTTAAAATCTTCCGCCATAACCGGGCTTGTCATCATCATAGTTGTTGCTGCTACTGCTGCTGCGATCACTAACATTCTTTTTTTCATGGTTTTGTTCTCCCTTCTTATTTCCGCTTATGATTACCTTTTGTACACCTTGCGGTCTGCTTTTCCGGAACAACTTTCATGCAACAGAATCGCTTTTCCTGTAACACAAAAACCGTCCCAAGCTTATATCATGCTTGAGACGGTAATAAAAGTTCTTTATTATCGCGGTACCACTCAAATTGACGAATCGTCCACTTTCCGGTGTACTAACATACACTCCTCATTGGTAACGGGTTCGGTTCCCGTCGGCGCCTACTGTACAGATAAATAGTTCGGGCCGCCCTCGAAAGTCCATTCAACATCTGGTCCCCTGCGGATTTCCACCATCACCGCTCTCTGTGAAGCTTCCTGAAATGTTTACTTCTCTTTCTCACTGGTTTGTTTTTTAAGTTGTGTTTACTTTAGCACATCAACGTGAGTCTGTCAAGTCCAAAAATAAAATTAATTCTTAAAGCTGTGGATTGGTGCCGGGATCCTTCCACCTCTCTGTACAAATGCATCACAGGAGAAGGAATTTACTGGCATGATCGGAGCATAGCCAAGAAGACCTCCGAACTCAACCGTTTCGCCCACACCCTTACCGATAACCGGGATGAGACGTACTGCAGTTGTCTTCTGATTTACCATACCGATGGCAGACTCATCTGCGATGATACCTGCCAGTGTAGTCGCCTTGGTATCTCCCGGAACTGCGATCATATCCAGACCAACAGAGCATACACAGGTCATGGCTTCCAGCTTCTCCAGAGTAAGAGCTCCCTCGTTTACCGCATCGATCATTCCCTGATCCTCGCTGACAGGAATAAAGGCACCACTTAATCCGCCCACAGCAGCTGCTGCCATAACGCCGCCTTTCTTCACCTGGTCGTTGAGAAGTGCAAGCGCTGCAGTTGTTCCAGGTGCACCGGCTCTCTCAAGGCCGATCTCTTCCAGGATCTCAGCTACGGAATCACCGATAGCCGGTGTCGGTGCAAGAGAAAGATCCACAATACCAAACGGCACGTCAAGACGTTTGGATGCCTCACGTGCAACCAGCTGTCCAACTCGTGTAACTTTGAATGCGGTACGTTTGATCATCTCGCAGAGAGTTCCGAAGTCCTCGCCACGAACCTGCTCCAGAGCCTTCTTTACAACTCCGGGGCCACTGACACCTACGTTGATGATGCAGTCCGCCTCTGTGACACCGTGGAACGCGCCTGCCATAAACGGGTTATCATCCGGTGCGTTACAGAATACTACCAGCTTGGCACATCCAAGAGAATCCTGGTCCTTAGTAGCCTCTGCTGTTGCGAGGATGATCTCGCCCATCAGCTTTACGGCATCCATGTTGATACCGGTCTTGGTGGAACCAACGTTTACAGAACTGCAGACGCGCTCTGTTTCTGCCATTGCCTGAGGAATGGAGCGGATAAGAAGCTCCTCTGCCGGAGTCATTCCTTTGCTTACCAGTGCAGAATATCCGCCGATAAAGTTAACGCCAACTTCCTTGGCACATTTATCCAGCGTTCTTGCGATGGTCACAAAATCCTCCGGTTTCTTACATGCAGCCCCGCCAACCAGAGCAATGGGTGTAACGGAAATTCGTTTATTTACAACCGGGATACCGTACTCGGTTGCGATCTCATCACCGGTAGCTACCAGATTTCTGGCCTTTGTGGTGATCTTTTCGTATATTTTCTGATTCAGTGCATCCAGGTCAGGATCGATACAGTCCAGAAGGCTGATCCCCATGGTGATGGTACGCACATCCAGATTCTCCTGCTCGATCATTTTATTTGTCTCGTTTACCTCAAAAATATTGATCATTTTATTTTCTCCCTGATGATTGATGTAAAGTAGATATCATATGCATTGGCAATCCGCATTCGCTGCTTGATCATACTCGATGCATCATGTTAAAAATATCTTCATGCTGGCAGTGGATCACAACACCGATCTCCTTACCCAGATTTTCAAGCTCTTTTGCAAGTTCACCGCCATCCTTTTCACATTTTGCTGTGTCTGCGATCATCATCATGTTGAAGTAACCCTGAACGATGGTCTGAGAAATATCCAGAATATTAACCTGATTCTCTGCAAGATATGTACAAACCTTTGCAATAATTCCTACTGTGTCATTTCCTACTACTGTGATAATTGTCTTCTTCATCGTTTTTTCCTTTCTACACTGTGATTATTTCTGATATGTGATCCCTCTTCGCTACCTGGATCTTAAAATCCCTAGAACGGTACGGGTTGTCACCAAGTGTCACCTCCGAGCACACAGTCTCGTAGGCAAGTTCTTCATAGTTGTTTTCTCTGCTTAAATGGCCAAGAAAAACCGCCTTCAAATTATCATGGAGGATCCGACAGAGCAGACGTCCTGCATTCTCATTGGAGAGATGCCCACGGTCTCCCAGAATCCTCTGTTTGAGATAATAAGGGTATTTTCCAACCTGAAGCATGCGGATGTCATGATTTGCTTCCAAAAGCACCGCATCCAGATTCTCCAGATTTTTTACAATGTAATCATTATATTTTCCAAGGTCTGTGGCAATGCCCACAGAATGCTCTCCGCATTCCAGGCGGTAACCCACCGGCTGTGCAGCATCATGGGAAATGGTAAAAGGATTTACCGTCAGGTCCTTGATCCCAAAAGGCTCATCCTCCCGGATCTCGTGGATCAGTCCCTCCGGCATTTTTCCAAGGGATTTCATACGAAGCATGGCATCTGCGGTTCCACCTGTGGTATAGATGGGAATTCCATATTTTCTGGAGATCACTCCCAGTCCCTTGATATGGTCGGAATGTTCATGTGTGATCAGGATACCGTCCACATCTTTTCCGGTAAGATCCAGGGAATTCAGGCCTTTTTCAATACTCTTCCCGCTGATCCCCACATCTACCAGAACATGTGCCTCCTCAGATCCCACATAAATACAGTTGCCGCTGCTTCCGCTGGCAATACTACAAAGTCTCATTTCTCTCTATCCCTTCTCTGATCTGTCTCCGGGTATCCTTCAGATCTCCATTATTCTCGATCACATAATCCGTATGTTCTCTGAAAACCTGGTCAGATACCTGGTTTCGGATAATGCCAAGAGATTTCTCTCTGGAATAGCCACGGCTTTCCATCAGACGACGGATCCGGATTTCCTCCTCTGTATACACATACCAGACTTCATCACAGAATTCCTGATAATTCTCTTCCAGAAAAAGAGCAGCTTCCACAACACAGATCTCTCTTCCAGCTTCCTTCTGTTCTCCAAGAAGATCTAGGATTCTCTGCTTTACAGCCGGATGGATGATCCCGTTTAATTTCAAAAGCATATCCTTATCTGTGAATACTACATCAGAAATCCGTCTCCGGTCAATAGTTTTATCTTTTTTTATGATTTCTTTTCCAAACAATGCGATCACCGCATCGTAACATTCTTCCCCCGGTTCCATCAGAATGTGACCAAGCTGGTCTGCCTGGATCACATATGCCTGGAAATCTTCTTCCAGAATTCCAAGTACTGTACTTTTTCCGGCCCCTACTCCGCCGGTTACTCCGATCACTCTCATTTATTTCGCCTCATACCAGCTGTCACCCTGGTGCATATCTACGTCAAGTTCCACTGCAAGGTCTGCCGCTCCCTTCATCTCTTCTTCCAGAATACGGGAAACTTCCTCGATCTCTTCTTTCTTTGTCTCGATCAGAAGCTCATCGTGAACCTGCAGCACCAGTCTTGAACGCAGTCCCTCTTTTTTCATTCGTTCATAAACATGGTTCATGGCTATTTTGATGATATCTGCTGCAGTACCCTGGATCGGAGAGTTCATGGCTACACGTTCTCCGAAGGAGCGCTGCATGAAATTACTGGATCTCAGCTCCGGCACGGGCCTTCGTCTGCCAAACATAGTTGTCACATAACCGTGTTCCTTGCCATCCTTTACCAGACCGTCCAGAAAGCCCTTGATCTTCGGATAGGTCTCAAAATATTTCTCAATATAGGCAGATGCCTCTTTTCTGGTAATACTCAGATCCTGGCTCAGTCCAAAGGAACTGATCCCATAAACGATTCCGAAATTTACCGCCTTGGCATTTCTTCGCTGAAGAGATGTCACTTCATCCAGCGACACATGAAACACCTGGGATGCGGTGAGCCGGTGGATATCCTCCGCCTCACGATAAGCCTGGATCAGTTTTTCATCACCGGACATATGTGCCAGCACACGAAGCTCGATCTGGGAATAATCAGCATCCAGAAATACAAATCCCTCTTCCGGCACAAAAACCTTACGGATCAGCCTTCCCAGTTCCATGCGGACCGGTATGTTCTGAAGATTCGGATCTGTGCTGCTGATACGACCGGTTGCTGTGATCGTCTGATTAAAAGTAGAGTGGATCCTTCCATCTTCTCCGATCACATTTCCGAGACCATCTGCATAAGTGGATTTCAGCTTGGTCAGCTGGCGGTACTCCAGGATATCTTTTACGATGGCATGATCCGGCGCCAGCTTATCCAGGATATCCGCCGCTGTGGAATAGCCGGTCTTGGTCTTCTTTCCACCTGGAAGTCCCAGCTTTTCAAAAAGGATCACACCCAGCTGTTTCGGGGAATTGATATTAAACTCCTCCCCTGCTTCCTGCCAGATGGTTTTTTCCAGCTCCTGGATACGGACTTTAAGTTTTTCACCATAGCTCTTAAGCTCTTCACCCTTAACGAAAATCCCCCATTTTTCCATGGAATCCAGGGTAAAGACAAGAGGAAGCTCGATCTCATCATAAACCTTACGCATGCCTGTTTCATCCAGTTTTTCAAGAAGAACCTTTCGGGCCATGCAGGGCACAAACGCCTGATAGCAGGCATAATTTCCAAGGCATTCCTGTTCCTCTTCCCAGGCCTTTTTCAGAGAAGTCTTTCCAAGAAGGTCTTCCTTTGAGGGGAGCATCATACCATCCAGATATTCTCTGGCGATGTCATCATGGGAATAGGAAGATTTCAGCGGGTTCAGAAGATATGCAGCAACCCCCGCATCAAAAACCTTCTTCGGATCATCAAGGGAAACATGTTTGAGAACTGATTTAATATCCATAGCACAGAGCACCGTACTGTCCGCCAGAGTTTTCAGTTTTCCGCAAAGGTAATCCCCTGTGAGAAGTCCTCCTACCGGAATCTGATAGATTTCTTTTTCATCCAGGACCAATCCCACGGTATACACCTGATCCGGATCTGCAAGAACAGAAATACCCACCTGATCTTTCTGCGCTGCTTTTTCAAACAGTGCCTCCACACCGGAAAGATCATTACAGGTAAAAAATTCCAGTTCCATGGAGGAATCTGCTGTCGTAGCCGGATCAAAACGGTTCAGCATGTTCTTAAATTCCAGGCGTTTACACAATTCATATGCCTCCGGAGTATAGGGATTTTCCACTTTCGCTTTTTCGTAGGAAAATTCCAGCGGACTATCTGTGTTGATGGTTGCAAGCTCTTTGGAAAGCTGTGCCAGATCATAATGCTCGCGGAGAGATTCTTTCGCCTTATTAGGCTTTACCTCTTCCAGATGCTCATGCGCATTCTCAATGGAACCGAACTGCACGATCATCTTGGTCGCGGTTTTCTCTCCAACGCCCGGGATTCCCGGAATATTATCGGAGCTGTCGCCCATCAGCGCTTTCAGTTCTATGATCTGCGGCGGCGTTACCTGATATTTCTCAAGAACTTCCGCTGTATGGTAGTTTTCAATGGTTGTCTTTCCCCGGACAGTCTTCGGAAGCCGGATCAGCACCTTATCTGTGGCAAGCTGAAGAAGATCACGGTCTCCGGAAAGAATGGTAACATCCATCCCCTTTGCTTCACTTCTTCTGGCGACCGTACCAAGAAGATCATCTGCTTCATAGCCTTCCAGGGACATGATGTTGATTCCCATGGCAGAAAGCATCTCCTTGATCAGCGGAACCTGTTCCCGAAGCTCCTCCGGCATGGGTTTTCGGGTGCCTTTATAGGCTTCATATCTCTTATGCCGGAACGTAGGTGCACTCAGATCAAATGCAACGGTAAGATACTCCGGCTTCTCTTCCTCCATGATCCTGAACATAATATTCAGAAATCCATATACCGCTCCTGTATGACGTCCTTCTGCATTGGTAAGATCCGGCAGACCATAAAACGCACGGTTCAGGATGCTGTGACCATCGATCAGTAATATTTTTTCACTCAAAATCAAATTCCCTCCTTCAGTTCCAGGATCACAAAAACAAGAAAGACCACCAGTGCCGCGATCAGAACGCAGACTGCCACTGCAGCGATCGCTCTGTGAAATTTCTTTTTTCGGATATACCTTCTGGATTTTCGGATATCCTCTTCCAGAAGCTCCTTAAAATCCAGAACAGTATCTTCCTGTTTCTCATCCAGCTGCTGCATGGCCTTATGTACAATGAAATATGTGGCAAGCTCATCGTAGCAGGAGGAACACTTCTCAATATGCTCTAGAAAATCCTCCAGATCATTCAACGGCAACGTATGATCGATATATTTATTAACCATTCCCTCTGCAATACGACAGTTCATATTTTCCCTCTCTTTCAAAGCAGCGGATTCTCCCATATGATAAGCCTCTTCTGAGATCCCGCTTCACAATTTGCCCCAGACTGGGGAAATATTTCCCAGAATATTATATCATTATAGCGAATTAAACGTTGAATGACAAGGGCGGTTTCCTGTGGTATACTTGAGATGTCCCGGTCAGAAAACAGAAAAACTGACCAAATATGAAAATCCAGGCAAGGAGGATCACCATTATGAAATCTATAGCAATCGTTACAGACAGTAACTGCGGCATGTCTCCCGCTCAGGTAAAAGACCTTGGCATCTACATGCTTCCAATGCCGTTTTTTATAGATGATAAGGAATATCTGGAAGACATTGACATGAACCAATCAGAGTTCTTTCAGCATCTTGAACAAAATCCAGGCTGCAAAGTTTCCACATCCCAGCCCACACCGGAATCCGTCACTACCCTCTGGGACAAGCTGCTCAAAGACTACGACGAGATCGTACATATCCCCATGTCCAGCGGTCTCTCCAGTTCCATGCAGACTGCCCGCATGCTTGCAGAAGACTATGATGGCCGTGTACGTGTCGTAAACAACCAGAGGATCTCCGGAACCTTACGTTACTCTGCCATCGAGGCTATCCAGCAGGCTAAAAACGGTCTCTCTGCCGATGAGATTGGAACTTGGCTGGAAGAAACCCGCTTCGACTCCAGCATCTATATCACTGTAGCTACTCTGAAGTACCTGAAACAGGGCGGCCGCATCACTCCTGCAGCTGCAGCCATCGGAACCATGCTCCGTCTGAAACCGGTTCTGCAGATCCAGGGCGAAAAGCTGGACGCCTTCTCCAAGGCCCGCACCATGACCCAGGCAAAAAACACTATGACTAAAGCCATCAAAGATGACATTGCAGACCGCTTTGGAGAAAAGATCAACCTGGATGTCATCCACTCCCACAACCTGGAAGCAGCCGAAGAATTCCAAAAAGAAGTCCTCACCACCTTCCCGAATATCGGTGAAGTCAACATCTTCCCTCTCTCCCTGAGCGTCTCCTGCCACATCGGCCCCGGAAGTCTGGCACTCACCTGTTCCAAGGTACACCCGGAAATATGGTAAAGACTAGTCAGAAGCAATCCACATGGCCAGAGCACAGCCGGAGGGAATACTTCTGTATGGCTCTGTCTCTGGAGGAGGGCTGCTAGTCCTTAGGTTCTGGAAATCTGCGTTATAAAAAAAAGTTCGGCTGTCTGAGCGGCAACAAGCCGCGAGTTCCGAACTTTTTTTAATGGTTTTAGCAGATTTTCAGGGCCTTAGAACTAACGCCCAACGGAAGCCGAAGACCTTACAGAAGTATTCCCTTCGGCGTCCCTCCCGCCAACATATTTAATTTTCCTGTGTATTCTCAATCTCCACCGGCGCTTCATTCAAGATCTTCATAAACTCCTCACCGGTGATCGTCTCATGCTCATACAGATACTTGGCAATCTCATGGAGCTTTCCGATGTTATCTGTCAGGATCTTCGTAGCCTTTTCATGCTCCCGTCTTACAAGCTCCACAACCTTCTTATCCAAAAGCGTCTGCGTCTCAAAGGAACAGGTTAGACTTGCATCTCCGCCAAGATACTGATTGCTTACATTTTCCATGGCAACCATGTCAAAATCATCACTCATACCATACCTGCTGATCATCGCTCTGGCAATCTTAGTCGCCTGCTCAATATCATTGGAGGCACCGGTAGTAATGGAATGGAAGATCAGCTCTTCCGCTGCACGGCCGCCTGTAAATGTAGCGATCTTATTCTCCAGTTCTTCCTTAGTCATCAGGAAATGTTCCTGCTCATCTACCTGCATGGTATATCCCAGTGCACCGGAGGTACGTGGAATGATCGTGATCTTATGGACCGGTGCAGAATCTGTCTGCTTGGCAGCAACCAGTGCATGACCAACCTCATGATAGGAAACGATCAGCTTTTCCTTATTGGAAAGTACACGGTTCTTTTTCTGATATCCGGCAATAACAACTTCGATGCTTTCTTCAAAATCCGCCTGTGTGGCAAATTTCCGTCCGTCGCGGACTGCACGGAGAGCTGCCTCGTTGACAATATTGGCAAGCTCCGCACCGGAGGCACCGACTGCCGCCTTGGCAATTTCATCAAACCGGACTGTATCCGCAATTTTGATCTTCTTGGCATGAACCTTCAGGATTTCCTCACGCCCCTGAAGATCCGGAAGCTCAACCGGGATCCTTCTGTCAAAACGTCCCGGACGAAGAAGTGCAGGGTCAAGGGAATCCGGTCGGTTGGTAGCTGCCAGGATCACAACACCCTTGGAACCGTCAAAACCGTCCATCTCTGTCAAAAGCTGGTTCAATGTCTGCTCACGCTCATCGTTTCCGCCGCCCATTCCGGAGCCGTCACGTTTCTTACCGATCGTATCGATCTCATCAATAAATACGATACATGGTGCCTTCTCATTGGCCTGTTTAAAAAGATCACGGACCTTGGCAGCACCCATACCCACAAACATCTCCACAAATTCCGAACCGGAAATTGAGAAAACGGAACCTCCGCCTCACCGGCAACTGCCTTGGCAAGAAGAGTTTTACCGGTTCCGGGAGGGCCTACAAGAAGGGCACCCTTCGGCATGGAAGCACCGATCTCTCTGTATTTCTCCGGATTATGAAGGAAATCTACAATTTCCGTCAAAAGCTCCTTGGCTTCATCCTCACCGGCAACATCTGAAAATTTGATTCCCGTAGAGGATTTCACATAAACCTTGGCATTGCTTTTGCCAAAGGACATCATTCCTCCCGGTCCTCCGTTTCCCATGGAACTCATCATCTTCTTGCTGAGCCAACGTCCCAGGAGAATAAAGATTGCGATCGGGAGTACATATCCCAGGATCAGAGATAAAAGCAACGACTGTCTCTGCGGTGCAGTACCCTCTATACTTACACCCGCATCGTAAAGATGGGATACAAGATCCTGATCCTCTACAGATACCGTCTTACAATAGACATCATTTCCATCTACCTTCATCGTATAATAGATATAATCAGAATTAATAGTTGCTTCATATACTTTTCCTCTGTCTACAGCTTTCAGGAAGGTGGTGTAATCGGTCTCTTTTACACTTCTCTCAGAAAGAGCAGGAAGAGCAAAAACATTCAGCAGAACAATAATTACGACCGCAATAATGTAATATACATACAGCGGCCGCTTCTCTGGTTTTTTTGAATTCAGATTCATGCAGTCTCCTCCGTTATCTTATAGTATATTGCTATATCAGGTGGTACAGCCTTGTAGTACACTCTACCACTTTTTTCAGTCAATTTCAAGGATGCCCCATCCGATTTCATAAACATTTTAGAATTAAAAATATTTCCAAATAATACCTTTATTCTGAAAAAATCCTTGCAAGCCACCTGATACTGTGCTATTATAATAAATGGTTATGCCGCTGTGGCGGAATTGGCAGACGCACTTGACTCAAAATCAAGCGGAGCGATCCGTGCCGGTTCGAGTCCGGCCAGCGGCATTCGCATAAAAGACCTGACGGAGAAATGTGTCAGGTCTTTATTATATACTACCAAAAAACACGAAAGGAATAAAAAAATGGAAAAAGACAAAAGCTTTTTAGGAACCGAGTCTGTCGGAAAGCTTCTTCTGCAGCTTGCACTTCCTACCGTTGCCGCACAGCTCATCAATATGCTCTACAATATCGTCGATCGTATCTATATTGGTCATATTCCCGGAGAGGGTGCTCTTGCCCTTACCGGTGTAGGTGTCTGTATGCCGCTTATTATGGTCGTATCTGCCTTCGCTGCTCTTGTCGGAAACGGAGGCGCTCCCAGAGCCAGCATCTTTATGGGTAAAAATGACACGTCGAAAGCCGAACAGACTCTCGGAAACTGCTTCACCATGCAGATCATCATCTCCCTGATCCTGACTGTTATCCTGTTTCTCGGAAACCGCAGCCTTCTCCTTGCATTCGGCGCCAGTGCAAACACCATCGACTATGCGGTGGGTTACATGAATATCTATGCAGTAGGAACTATCTTTGTACAGCTGACTCTTGGCATGAATAATTTCATCACAGCCCAGGGATTCGCAAAAACCGGAATGCTCTCTGTACTGATCGGTGCGATCTCCAACATTATTCTGGATCCGGTTTTTATTTTCGGATTCCACATGGGTGTCCGGGGCGCTGCTCTGGCAACAGTGATCTCCCAGGCATTTTCCTGCATCTGGGTCCTCTCCTTCCTCTTTGGAAAAAAGACCTTCCTGAAGCTTCGGAAAAGCACCATGAAACTAAAAGCCGATATCATTCTGCCCTGTATGGCTCTTGGCTCTTCTCTCTTTGTCATGCAGCTCAGTGAAAGCGTTATCTCTGTCTGCTACAACTCCTCACTCTTAAAATACGGCGGGGATGTTGCCGTAGGAGCCATGACTATCCTTACCAGCGTCATGCAGTTTGCCATGCTTCCTCTTCAGGGACTTGGTCAGGGTGCACAGCCTATCATCAGCTACAACTATGGTGCACGTAACGAAAAACGTGTACGTTCTACATTTAAGCTTCTTATAAAAACAAGTGTTTCTTATTCCGTGAGCCTGTGGCTGATCATTATGATCTTCCCGCAGATCTTTGCCGGAATGTTTACTTCGGACAGTACATTACTTGCTTTCACAAAAACAGCGCTCCGGATCTATATGGCAGTTGTGTTTATCTTTGGTATCCAGATTGCCTGCCAGATGACCTTTATCTCCCTTGGCAGAGCCAAAGATTCCATCATTGTGGCTATTGTCCGGAAATTTATTCTGGTCATCCCGCTGATCTATATCCTGCCCAATATTTTCCGTGCTGACCGGACAAATGCAGTTTATATGGCCGAGCCGGTTGCGGATATCCTAGCCGTTACATTTACTGCCATCCTGTTTTTCTTTGAGTTTAGAAAAGCCCTGGCAGAAATCTCCGGCAGCCGGAAGCTGTAACCCTGCATTTGACCACCTTCCGCCCTGCTCGCGATCTTATGCCTACCAGATACTTAAATCGAGTAGGAGGCGGTGACTAACCGCCGTCCTCTCACACCACCGTGCATACCGCTCGGTACACGGCGGTTTCAATAGTTGACGTGCATGGACTGATAGGCTGTGGCTAAATCATAAAAGCCCCAGT